>Ga0172362_10001157_pt1 | contig 22382 bp, 18 predicted proteins | sample LakKivs1_kivu2a2_FD_114534 | JGI IMG/M metagenome (GOLD analysis project Ga0172362, IMG submission 114534) | Sediment microbial communities from Lake Kivu, Rwanda - Sediment s1_kivu2a2 | ecosystem: Environmental > Aquatic > Freshwater > Lake > Sediment | place: Rwanda: Western Province, Lake... | reverse complement strand
TGCACTGACGGTTAGAGGAACGCTCGCCACTTATACTTTTACAAATGGAACGGATGGCTGGGCTTCCGGTAATGCGTATCCGGTCTTCACGCCAGCCCCCGCAATCTCCACGGGACAATCACTGTATCTCGGTGTTGCTGACTCAAACACGTTCGGCTACTGGGATAAAGACACGGGGGTGCCTATCACCACCGGAACGCTTTACAGGGCGCGCTTCTTCATCTATGCCAATAACTACGATCGCCAGAAAACACCCGATGTCCGCCTGAGGATGTCCACAACTAAATTCATGTATAATTCCATCCTTGATGTGATGAATGCCAACGGTGCGGATATGTCGCCAACACGCATTCCGAGGGAATACGCAATTTACTTTTATCCAGAGCCGGAACTGCTCAATGCTACTCCCTCGGAGAGCATCCGGCTCGCCGTTGACCTGATAAATCTCTCCGAAAAAGGAGAGCGGGACTATGGCATCTTTATAGACACGGTCATCCTCGAAGCCATTGATTTGCCAGAATAAAAAGGACGTATTCTCACCACAGAGACACAGAGAACACAGAGAAGAATAATAAAAACAAAAAAATAATATATAATTCTCTGTGCGCTCTGTGTCTCTGTGGTGAGTCCCATATGTTTCCAATTCGCAATGTCATAAAAATGGTCAGCCGCGAGGTTCTGCGATTTAAAGAGCCGATTGTGACAAGGATATCGCGTGAGCGGCGTGACCCATTCCGCATCCTTATCTCGACAATGCTGAGTCTCCGCACTAAGGACGACTGCACAGCCTCTGCATCTGACCGACTATTCGCACTTGCCCGCACACCGCAGGATATGCTCAAGATTCCTGAGAGATTGATAGCAAAAACCATTTACCCCGTCGGGTTTTACAACACAAAGGCGAAGCACATCAGACAGATCTGCGCCATCCTCGTGGAAAAATATAAAGGCGGAGTCCCTGCCGACCTTGAACGCCTCCTTGAGCTCCCCGGCGTTGGACGCAAGACCGCCAACCTTGTCATCACGCTTGGCTTCTGCACCCCCGGCATCTGTGTGGACACGCACGTTCACCGAATCACAAACCGCTGGGGCTATATTCGCACAAAGACGCCGGATGAGACGGAGTTCGCCCTGCGGAAAATTCTCCCGCGTCAGTTCTGGATTATAATCAACGACCTCCTTGTCACATACGGTCAGAACATCTGCACGCCAGTCTCACCGACGTGCAGTGAATGCCGAATCGAAAAATGGTGCGCCCGCGTAAGCGTCCAGCGACACCGCTGAAAATTAAAAAGACTTGACTCATGGGTTCGTAATTCGCAATTCGTAATTCGCAATTCTCAGATGGGGCGATTTCATGCGAACGTGTCACGGTTGTGGACATGAAAATCCAAGGATGGCGGGGAGGTGTGCCAAGTGCGGGACTGTCCTTCCGCCCATTCCCGATAAGCGGGTCATTGAAAAGGGCACCTGTCTTGGCAGAACGCTCAGGTATCAGCTCGAAACCCGCCTTGGTGCAGGACGCTTCACCGATGTCTGGCTGGCGCATGACTTGAAAAAACGTGGTGCACCTGTTGCCCTGAAAATTCTCAAGACGCCGCTGAAAAAACTGAACAGCACCACGTTGAAATCCTGCCGCTCTATTGCAAAGACCGCCACCAGTATTATTCACCCCAACCTCGCGCGAATCTATGACTTCGAGGTGGACAATGACTTCGCCTTCTTTGTAACGGAGTTTGTTAAGGGACCAACACTTTCCACACTTTTGAAAGAAAGAAAGAGGTTCAGCGAGGATGAAGTCTTTTGGGTGGCAAGAGAGGTCTGCACGGGTCTTCAATACCTTCACGAGATTGGGCTCTATCATGGAGGACTCGACCTTTCAAACCTCATCTTGAGCCAAACACCCGCTGAAGGTCGTCTGCCCACCATACCCACCGCCTCGAGCTATCCTCACCAGCGCATCATGATGAGCGACTGGCTTGTATCGAGATGTCTATCCGCGAGGGGCGGACTCGGGGAGGAGAAGGGAAAAAAGGTCCGAACTCGGTGCACGGTCGAGGAGGCGGTTGCGGATGACCACCGTGCCTTGGGCGCCATGATATATAAGATGCTCACCGGCGGGGCATCCGCCTGAGGCGGACAGGTAAATAAGGAGAGCCAAATGCAGGTGAAAGGAAATCTCTTCGTGCCCTCAAAGGTGCAGTATGTCCGCCGCGAGAGAGCCATCTATCTCAAAGGGAGAGGAATGGATTGCATTCTCTGCAACATAGTCGCAAGGAATAAGAGTGTGGAGTCTCTGGAAATCTGCCGGACAAAACTCTTTTGCGTGTGCGCCAATCTGTATCCCTATAATCCCGGACATCTCATGGTTTTTCCCTTGCGCCACGTGGAGGATTTGCGCGGGTTGACCGACAAAGAAGCCGCAGAACTTTTTTTACTGGAAAAATTCACCGTCGATATTCTTGATGAGATATACCAGCCACGTGGATACAACATTGGATACAATCTTGGCGATTGCGGCGGCAACAGCATCAAGCACATACATCTTCATATCGTTCCCCGGTTCAAAAACGAGCTGGGATTTATAGATATCCTTTCGAGCAGTCGCATTATTGTGGACGACCCACGCTCAAGTCTTCCAAAACTCCGCCGCCTATTTTCGAAAAAGTTGAGGACTAAAGGGAATTTAAAAAGCGGTTGACAGGGTAAATGGGAACTGCCAAGCATACAGAAAAAAATGGAGGTTAAGGCTAAATTATTATGAAAAAAATGAAACGTTATCTCACGTGGCTCTTCATACCGGCATTTGCCGCCCTATGTGTGAGTGTTGTGGGTTTGAACATCCAGGGACCGGCTCCCACCACGACACCAACACCGACACCCACCCCCGTTGGCACCATCCTGGGACGCATCTCGTATGATAAAGATGATGTTGGAATTGCTGGCGTTAAAATCCTGCTCTTCAAGGATGAAATACCCAAGGATGGAGACGGCAATATCTTCAATGAAGACCTTGTTACGACCACAACGTCCACCTCGGGCGGACAGGGCGGCGAATTTACCCTGCCGGTGTATCCACCCTCCTCAACCGATGATAAGTTCCTTGTTGCCGTGGACAGAACCACTCTTCCAGATCCGATTTATAAGGACATCCTCGACGAAAGTGTATTACCGGCGCAGGTCAATCAGGCGTCTCCGGTGACCTTTAAAGTCACGGAAATTACAACACCTTCCTATCTCGACCAAATAATTTCAAAAATACTCGTTAAGCAATCTGCTGGGGAACAGGGTGACACATACGACCAATACCTTGATGTTAATTTCGACTTCTTGAATGATGTAGCAGATGTGATAAAATTGTTGGTAGCACCCACGCCCACGCCATCACCAACACCAAGCCCGACACCCACTCCCTCACCAACACCCAGTCCTTCGCCATCTCCGAGTCCAACTCCGTCACCAACGCCAACCCCGGGTCCTTCAACCCCGGCAGGACCAAATAGCCCCGGTACTGTTTCTGAGGATAGTAGTGTAGGAAACTCAGGATGGGGAGGTTTAGACAATGTAAAAGTTAGTGACGGCAATTGTGCATCTTCTGATGATGGCTGCGGGGTGAAAGATTATTCGGTAAAACTTATAAAAAATGGTCTGATATCCGGTGACGATAGAGTCCATCAAACATCCTTACCTTACTCAGCGACCTATATTGAATATGGTGGTCCGAATGATTTATGGGGACTGAGTTGGACACCAGCTGATATAAACGCAAGCGATTTTGGCGTGGCATTCAGTACAAGCGACGAAATTTTTGAAGGCATCACTTATTATATCACTGCAACAAATTTCGGGTTTAACATTCCCGCGGAAAGCACCATAAGGGGGATTAAAGTCGAGATTGAGTGTTATTGTGACGAAGGAACTTACTCAGCCAGAGTTGACCACATCCGCATTACAGTTTACTATACCGGAGGTACGTCCACTCCCACGCCAACACCAAAAGAACCAAAGTAAAAAGATTCGGGTAAACAAGGTATACTGAGAGGATAAAATTCCGGGGTGGAGGATAGCCCTCCACCCCATTTTCATTTGCAGAAATGTGACAATTTAAAGGAGAGAATTGCAATGATTTCAAAAGGTGTGATTATCAGTGCGAATAGGAAATAAAAATTGGAAGCAAAAATATAAAGGGTTGTCACCAGAGAACTTACAAGTGTGCCTTGGCGCAGATTGGCTTTAGAATTTCTTGACATAAAAGCCGTTGGGTGAGATAAATTATAATTTGATTTACCGATTTTAAATATGGTTTCAATTTTTTCAAAATCCGGTTCAAGGAGATGATGAAGTTGGCTGAGAAGTTAAGTAAAAAGGGGACATATACCGCGGAGAATATCCAGATTCTCGATGGACGTGAGGCGGTGCGAAAACGTCCCGCCATGTATATCTCAAATACCAGCTCTCTCGGGCTTCATCACCTTGTCTATGAGGTTATTGATAACTCAGTTGATGAGGCGATGGTTGGCTATTGTGACAAGATTAACGTCACCATCCATTACGATAACAGTGTGACAATCACGGATAACGGGCGCGGCATCCCCGTGGAGCCACATCCCGCAAAGAAGGACAAGTCTACCCTTGAAGTCGTCATGACGATGCTCCACGCCGGCGGAAAGTTTGATAAGAAGGCATATCAATATTCCGGAGGGCTCCATGGCGTGGGCGTCTCTGTCGCCAATTTCCTTTCCGAGTGGATGGAGGTGGAGGTCAAGCGGGAGGGAAAAATTTACTTCATGCGCTTTGAGCGCGGCGTCGCCAAGACACCGCTTCAGGAGCTGGGCGCATCAAAAAAGACAGGCACCAAGGTCCGCTTCCGCCCGGACGCAACCATCTTTGACTCGCTGGATTTTTCTTACGACATCCTGGCAAAGAGATTCCGGGAACTTGCCTTCCTGAATGCAGGGCTCCAGATTTCCCTCGACGATGAGCGGACTGGCAAGAATGCTATTTTCAAATTCAACGGTGGCATTGTTGAGTTTGTCAAATACCTGAACCGCAATACAAACGTCATCCACAATAAGCCCATCTATTTCAAAAAGTCCAAGACCTATGAGAAGGCAGACCATTCCGGCGAGGATGAAATCCACGTTGAGGTTGCCATCCAGTATAACGACTCCTACGATGAGAATATTTATTCCTTCGCCAATAACATTGATACGCGTGACGGCGGGACGCATCTCTCCGGCTTTCGCCGAGCACTCACTCGCGCAGTGGTGAATTATGGGAAGAAAAATGACCTCCTGAAAAAGCTTAAAAGCGAAATCAATGGCAATGACATGCGTGAAGGTTTGACGTCAGTCTTGTCCGTCAAACTCAGTGAACCCCAATTCGAGGGGCAGAACAAGGGGAAGCTACTCAATGCCGAAATCCAGGGCGTTATAGAGAACTTGGTTTATGAGGCTATCATGGAATTCATGGAGGAGAACCCGACCGATGCTCGAAAGTTGGTGGAAAAGATAGTTCTTGCGGCGCAGGCGCGGGACGCCGCCCAGCGTGCCCGCCAGATTGTCCGCAAAAGCGCACTCGAGGTTGGCTCTCTCCCCGGTAGACTCGCTGACTGCACCGAAAAAGACCCATCTCTCTCAGAACTCTATCTTGTTGAGGGAGTTAGCGCCGGCGGCTCTGCCAAGCAGGGACGTGACCGGCATTTTCAGGCAATTCTCCCCTTGCGAGGCAAGATTCTGAACGTTGAGAAGGCAAGGCTTGATAAAATACTCTCCAATGAAGCCATTCGCATTATGATTACCGCTTTTGGCACCGGCGTCGGTAAGGAGAACTTCGACATCACCAGACTGCGTTACCATAAGGTCATAATCATGACGGACGCAGATGTGGACGGAGCCCACATCCGCACACTCCTCCTGACATTTTTTTACCGACAGATGCGGGAGATTATCGAGAAGGGTCACGTCTTCATTGCCCAGCCGCCACTCTATAAGATTAAAAAAGGAAAGGTGGAGATGTATCTGGAAAAGGATGAGGACAAAGACCGGTTCCTCCTTGATGCTGGTGCCGAGGCGGTCACATTTTATATCACGGGCACGCGGAAAAAGGGTATCCAGCTCACACCTGCACAGTTGAAGCAGCTCCTCGGATATGTCCTTGATCTGGAAAAGATAACCAGGACCATCCGACGCAAGGGAATTTCCTTTACTGATTACCTCCGCCTCCGCAATCGCGATGGGCATCTTCCCCTTTACCAGGTCACCGCCGGTGATACGGTCCACTACGCCTTTTCAGAAGAGGAGCTGGCAAAAATCCTGCCAGAGGCGGAAAAGAGTGAAAATGGGAACGGGAAAGAGAACAATACGCCGGATTTGTTCCCGCCAAAGGGAGCCCGTCATGTAAATAATCTTGACATGGGGGAGGAGGAAGAAGAGGAGCAGAAAATCCGGTATGATGTTATAGAGTTCCTTGAAGCAAGGGATGTGGAACGCATTCTTGATAAATTGGAACGCATGGAGATAGATACCGCATTTTATGATATTGACCACATGGCATCAGGCGGATTCCCACAATCGGACAAAGTCCCGCCCCAGTTCATAGTTTCTGAAAAGGATGCGCAATACCCCGTCTATTCTCTCCGGGAGGCGGTGGAAAAAATAAAGGCAGTCGGGGCGCGCGGAGTTACAATCCAGCGATATAAGGGACTTGGTGAGATGAATCCTGAGCAGCTCTGGGAAACCACCATGTCGCCAAAAACCCGCACCCTCTTACAGGTCACCATCGAAGATGCCGTCAAGGCGGAGGAGATGTTCACCACGCTTATGGGAGAGCAGGTAGAGGAGCGGCGGCATTTTATCCAGAAACATGCCCCAGAGGTCAGAAACCTCGATATCTGAAAGTCCTGACAGAATGAAAACACCTTGGTCGCACGCGTGAAAAGGGACGGCAAGTGGGGAATGAGACTGGCTCGAGAACCTGTGCCGGGCAACCTTTTTCGTATCCGTCCGGGAGATATCGTTCCCGCCGACGCACAACTCGTGGAAGGTGCACCCATGGAGGTGGAGCAATCGGAATTGACGGGCGAATCCCTTCCAGTGGTCCGCAAGGTTGGCAACACCTTATATTCCGGCTCCATTGTCAGACGGGGGGAGAATGATGCTGTTGTCACCGCGACAGGCAATATGTCGCTGGAGCGTTATGCTATAAGTAATTTCAAGCCATTCGACCCGGTCAATAAGCGCGCCGATTCTTCTGTGAAAGGACCGGATGGCAATGACAGGGTGAAACTCGCCGGTTACCGTATATTTGATACTCAGCAACCCTCCGTCCTTGCGCAAGGCAAGGACAGATTAGAAATTAAGGGGTAGTTGTTTGATATGGAGCCGCAAGGAAATGTCTGGTGAATCAAAGCCCTGGCAAAAGATTGTTAATGAATACCGCCTTCGGGTCACATATTGTGACACCGACCGGATGGGGTTTGTATATTACGCAAATTATCTTGTCTGGTTTGAGGCGGGACGGACGGAGCTCTTGCGGCAGACAGGACATTCATACAAAGAGTTTGAGGAGATGGGGTATGTCCTGCCTGTTGTTCGCTGTATGTGTGAGTACAAAAAGCCCGCGCGTTATGATGACGTAATCTGCATCAGGACGAATATCAGGGAACTTTCCCGTGCGAGCGTCACGTTTTATTATCAGGTGCTGAGAGACGCAGGTGGAGAGATACTTGCCGAGGGGGAGACAAAGCACGTAATTGTAAATAAAGAGGGAAAGATAGTCCGCGCCGGTGATGTCCTTGAGGCATGGTTGATACCTGCCCAGAATCATGCTCAAGGGAAAGGGGACAATTGCAAGTAAAAATTCTTGACATGCTTGCCTGTCCGCTCGACGGTCATGCGCCCCTTGACATAATCCCACTGCGTCAGGTTGAGGAAGATATCATCGATGGGGTTCTTTTGTGCAATGTGTGTGGGCGGTGGTTCCCAATACATGACGGCATCCCGCACCTTGTGCGCGACGGACTCAGGCGTAAAGTAATTGACCTTGCACTGCTCGCTGAATATAAGGGGCAACTCCCCGCCTCTATCACGGAATGTGGCACACCCTTTAGTCTTAATGGTCCGTTTCCAAAGCCCAGCCCTGAAGAGAGATGCATTCTTGACGAGGGTGACTATTGGTCGGATTATGCAAAAGTTCACTATGCGGTCGGTGACACATCCTTCCTCGATGTCCGCTCATATTCCACCCACCCGTCCTTCTATAATCTTGGCGTCCTTGAGCGAGACGATAAGGACAGGGGGCGACTTTACGGCATGTGGCCTGACCACCTCTCAAAAATCATCTTCGGGTTCATGAAGAGTCTTCCACCCGGACTTGCCATCGATATAGGTTGCGGTGCTGGACAATTCGGTCTTGAAGCCGCCTATCTGGGTTGGAATGTCGTTGCCATTGATATAGCACTCGGAGCACTTGAGGTCGGGCGCGACTATGCCTCACATATTGGAAAGGATGTTTTCAAGAGGATGCATTACATTTATGCCGAGCCGGAACGCCCCCCGCTCAAGAAAAACAGCGTCGACCTTCTACTCTCAAAGGATGCGCTCCATCACATGGCGCACATTGAGGATGTCCTAAAAAGTATGCACGCCATCCTCAAAGACCAGCCTCAGGCAGGGAAGATTCTCTTTTTTGAGCACGTGGCAAGTTCGCCATTTGCACAGAAAATTAAACAACTGGCAAATTCATATCTACACCCTAAAATAAAGAGACGCTACCCCAGCGTTCCCGTTCCCGACGTTCTCAAACGTGGTGCACCTTGTGAAGACGTTGGACGCGACCTCATTCTCCCGGTATCGGAAAAATATTTCCACATCAACCGCTGTGTCAATGAACTCATGCTCTATCACGAGCTGGAGTTTCCCATCTATTTTGCCTTTGGAAAACGGCGTCGCTTCACCCGTGCCGTTACGTGGTTTATCCGCTTTTTCATTGAGAAGCCACTCATGCTTTTTCAACATGCTGAATTTGCCATTATTACAGGGGAAAAGAAGAAGCGGTGAGGGGAAGAAGCGGAGTTGGCGGCTATTTTATACGAACAATTCGGAAGTCGTGAAACGCTATAGTCAAAAGACGTCCTGTCTCTGCCTCACTATTTGAAGCATCAGCACCCGGGCTCGCTATCAACTCTATTCTATTCATGCCGGAACGTAACTGCAACACCTGCTCAATCTGCATGACATTTTTATCAAAATCTGCATCGCTCGGAATTTGATAGATTGCGCGCTGACCATCATTAATGCTCGTGATTAAATCACGCTCAACTCTGTAACTCTTCACCTGCGTGGACAGGAGAACATAAACTGCTGAATCATGGACGGGAATGGACGTGGATGGACATGTGAGGTCTATTTCTATAATTGCCCTGTCACTCATCCAACGTCCCCAGGATTCCTGAACAAGCCAACCATCACCAAATACAACATTCAATGTTCGTTCATGACCTGATGTTGAGGACGTTGGCACATCTTCTATTCTCAAGTGCCTGATCTGTGCGTGGACTGCGGGCTGATACTCAACATCAAGGAATGTGACCCCGGCGCCCTCTGACATGGCTAAGAACGTGACCCTGCGTGAACGGCTTGCACTGAGCCGAACCTCGTGAATCGTGATGCCATGCTGACATATCCTGAGACGACCTGACCGCGGTGGGTCTATTACAAAGGATGTCTTGACGAGACAAGGATGGTCAGTGATGATGTTCAGATTACCTGTTGCGTAAAACTGGCGACCTGATTCTGAATTGTCTCTTTGCTGGGGAATTGTGAAACCCATGCCATAATCGATAGCCGGGAAAAGTTTTTCTTCTTGTACGGGAACTATCTCGTAAATAACACTTCTCCATCCGCTGAAGACGGGTTGCTCGCTCAGGTCGTTCAGGTTGATGAGCGGCTGCGGGGGGGAATAGCGGTGCCTGAAAAAGAGGAAGTCACGCTCAAGCCCGAGCGTCCCGATATTGTTCATGTCAGTCTGAATGTCTGACCACACAACGTAGCGGATTTTATTTTTCTTATAATACTGGTAATCGTATCGGTTCTGAGGCCAGGAAAGGACCTGATTTGTCTCAGATAAGGGGCGGGAATAATATATATCCGTTGGGAGAGAGAAAATAACAGCATCATTAGGTTGCAGGTTCTTGCGTATCCATTTCCCCACCGCCTTGTGGGGGTCCTGAAAGTGGATGTGTCGCCATAAAAAGCCGTTCTTGTATGATAGAGTAAGTTGACCCGGTACTGAAAAGGCTGCAAGGAGCAGGGTGGCGATGGCAACCACCGCTCGGAGAATGTGCCCGACATAACGCAAGCCACACCGGCGCTTTATTCGCGCTCCGACCTTCTCGCCGAACAGGTTCTCTGGCAAGCGAGACAGGGCGAACTCAATTCTTTCAAGCGCCAGTCCCAGAAGAAGGGCAAGAAATGGCGCCAGATAGGTGAAGTGCCTGTAAACGGATGGGTGCATCCGGTAATACTTCATGGATGAGATGCCAAGGAGGTTTATAATGATAAGGGTCAATGCCGCCAGCGCAGGAGAATTGGGGAGTGGGAGAATGGGAGAATCGGGAAACCCGGGACGTGTCTGCGCCCCGTCGTTAAGTCTTTTGCGCATCTGCGATAATTTGTAGTTTCTGATAAAAAGCACCAGTCCGGCACCCAGAATAAGGATGAAGACGATGGTTAATAGTATAGAGTCCCCGGCAAAATGCCATAAAAGCATTCCCGTGTTGTTCCACAGGATGGAAAAGAATTCCCGCCAGCCGTAATTTGCCCCGAATCTGGCGCCAAGGATGTCCGTCACGGATGTCATGGTCGCTTCAGGTATGGCAAGATACCGCAAAACTGTGGAGGGCGCCGCAATGAGAAGAAAGGTGGTCATTTCCCGCCATCTTTTTGATACAAGGTAAAAAAGAAAATAGCACAGGCAGAGAAGACCTGTTTCAACCCTCACCCAGAAGGAAATCGCCATGGTGATGCCTAAGAGTCCCCCTGCGGCGAATCTTGCCAGTTTGTCAGATGTGGATATCCGCCTTGTATCCAGATATATCATGAAGGACAGCACGGCGGAGAACATGAACATGGGCTCGGAGAGAACTGCAGTCGTATGGAGGAGATGTCCCAGTCCGATGAAGGAAAGGAGAATCGCTGTATATAGTGCGCATTTCCGGGTAAAATGCCTGACGCCGATTCTGTAAGTAATTATGATGGTCAATGTTGAAAAAAAGACGGAAAGTGCCTTGCCCGCTACCATCCCGTTGCGGAAAATCGAGGTGGTAATATAGAGAAAAAGGACATAGAGAAAATGCTCCGAGCGTCCGAATAAAGAAGCACCCCGGAAGCCACTCCGCAGAGCGCCCTCAGATGACAGGACGTAAAGAAAGGCGTCCTCTGTTCTGTCAGGGAAGAGAAGGAGAAAAATAATCTTGTAGAGGATTCCGTAAAGAATGATAATAATGAATAGTTTGTCTATATATCCTTTTTGACCGACATTTGAAATTCGTTCATCGTTCATGTTTATATCATGCGCATCAGACCGAATTAAATTACAATTCCCCGCCTTTCCCGTTTCTCGTGTCATCATGGTGAATAGTCAAAGTTTGCCAGGATGGTGACTGAGTTCTCACGGACAGAGTCGGGGAGCGGGGCAAGCGAGACAGTCAATTCTAAAGCCTCAGTTGCAAATCGGTCGAGTGATGACTGCCCCGTTGACCTGACCACGCGAATGTCGGAGATATGCCCTTCCCTGTTGACGCGGAATTCCACCACGCAGAAAAGTCCTGCATATTTCTGTGAACGCGCCAGTTTGAAATTGCCCTCGATTTTTTGCTGTGCCATTAGGAGGTAGTAATCGGGAAGCAGTGCCTGAGTTACCTTCAAGGGACCCTGAGGAACAATTGGAATTGGTGGCTGGGTCATGGACTGTTTTGGTGGCTGGGCGGGCGTTGATGGCTTGGTGGGCAGAGGAGGCCAGGGCGTCCGCTGTGGGACGGGCGTAGATTTAATCTCCTTAGGTGGTAATTTTGGTTTTTCCTTTGGTCGGGGCTCCTCCTTCGGTTCTGGTTTTACGGCGGTCTTTTTCGGGATGGGTTTCGGTTCCGGTTTCACAGCCTCCTTCGTAGGGGGAGTTTTAACAGGGGGTTTTGGTGCGGGAGTAACCCGTGGCTTCACGGGTGTTGGCTGAGCACGCGGCTTCGATGCGGGGCTTGGTGGCAAGTTATAAAACTGTACACGAATCACATTAGTGGGAATCAGTCTGACGAAGTGCGACTGCAGATAGAAAAGTGTGAGGAAGAGCGTTATGAAAACGACATGCCCGACAAAGGAATAAAATATTGATTTTCCCATGATTAAAACCTGATGCGCAACTCATACATGTCAAGTAAAAATACTATACAATTAAGGACCGGTCGTTGGCTCGGTAACAAGCCCGACACCAGGCACCCCCGCTTTCTGAACTGCATGAAGAACCTTTGCCACAATATCATAAGGAACGGTTTTATCCGCTTCTATAAGGACGTCAAGGTTCCTTTTTCGCTCATAAAGCGCCGTGATATGGTTCGTCAGGTCTTCCAATGCAATACGTTTGTCATCAACGTAAATCCGCTCCTCTTCACCGCGCTGAGGCGCCTTCCTGATGACTATGGTGATGGAATCCTTTGGCTTGAGGTTGGTTGCCTTTACCTGAGGCAAATCTATCTCCATGCCGTGCTTTAGGGTTGGCGCAATTATCATGAATGCAATCAGGAGATTGAACGTGACATCCATGAATGACGTGAGATTGATTGTCCCAAGCGGCTGGATATTGGGAGTTCTCCGTTTCATAGTATCATCCTCTTGAACATCGCTTTAGTACGTTTTTCTGCATGATATTGGCAACTTCGCTGCCGAATTGGTCCATGCGTCTCACCAGCTCCTGAACTATGTTCAGGAAATAGTTATAGGCAATGACTGCGGGGATGGCGGCAATTAGACCTGCAACGGTTGTAAGCAGTGCAGTGGAGACGCCCGGGGCAAGACTGCCGATGGCGGCAGAGCCCTCCCGCGACACCACTTGGAATGCGCCAAGGATGCCCCACACCGTCCCGAAGAGCCCGACTAATGGGCAGATGTTGTATGTGGAAACAAGGAATGGAAGTCCGGATTCTAAATGACGTATCTCATTCACCACCGTCACCTCAAGGACATGCTCAACCGTCTCCTTTGCCATTACCATCCTGGCATCTATCGAAAGGGCTTTCTCGTCCTGGAACCAGTTTTCCACCTCCATCTCCGTATAGGTATCCCTGAGAACCTGAGAGAGTGGGCTATCCGGATATTTGCCGGCAAGCGTGTATGCGTGGGCGAGACTTCCCTTTCCCGACATGACCCTTTCAAGGAAGATTCTGGTTTGCTCGCGGGCAAAGCGGAGGTAAAGGTATTTATAGGCTATTATTCCCCAGGAGATGACACTGTAAACTGTGGTAATAAAAATACATGTGAGCCCGACGAGGTCATTTTGCTTGAGCGCCGCAAGGACATCTACCGTGAACCAAACATAACTGGACTTCAGCACACCGGGTATTTGCGGGTCATGCATTATTGTATATGATATTGATTGGATTGTAGTTATCATAGTATTTTCAGTCTCCCTGTTCTATGCCCAACGCCTCAAGGATGCGGTCAATGTCTTCTAAAGTAGAGTAGGTGATAATGATTTTGCCTGAGGTTTTTGAGCCCGGGCGTATCTGGACGCGCGTCCCGAGCGCACTCATGAGTTTTTCCTCAAGTGCTGAAATGCCTGGCGGCGGTGGTGTTTTTTGCCTTGTGGAGGTTTTTTTCTCCTTCATCTCGCGGGCTCGGTCTTCCGCCTGACGCACGGACAGCCCATTTTTTACAATCAAGGACCAGAGGCGGGTTTGCAACTTGCCCTCCTCAAGACTTAAGAGGGCGCGGGCGTGCCCCGGTGACACCTTCCCAGTTTCAATATCTCCAAGAATCGGTGCGGGGAGTTTCAACAGGCGGAGGCTGTTTGTGATAGTTGAGCGGTCTTTTCCCACGCGAGCCGCCGTCTCTTCCTGTGTAAGACCGAACATGGTGATAAGTTTTTCATATCCCCGCGCCTCCTCAACGGGATTCAGATCTTCCCTCTGTAGATTTTCAATGAGGGAAAGTTCCAGACATTGCTCGTCCGTTGCCTGTATGATGAATGCGGGTATCTGCGAGAGCCCCGACATTTTGGCGGCACGGAGGCGTCTCTCCCCTGCCACGAGCTGATATTTTCCGGCGCTCTGTCGGACAAGTATGGGCTGGAGGACGCCGCGTTCTTTAATGGATGCCGCCATCTCTGTGAGTTTTTCGTTATCGAAGGCGTGGCGCGGCTGAAAGGGACTTGCGTCAATAGAAGATATCGGTATTGCGGTCACAATGGCTGGCTTGGATTCACTTGTTGCCTCCAGCGCAGTAGAAATAGCCGCCTCCGGGAATAGGGAATCTAACCCGCGACCAAGAGCCTTTTTCTTTCCGGTAGTCACTGTGTAACCTCCTTGGTATAGTTTCAAGTTTAAGAGTTTCAGGTTTCAAGTTTAAGAGTTTCAGGTTTCTTTTTTTCCTCAAGTCTTGAGAGGAACTCATTGCAAAACTGGATGTGGCACTGGGCGCCGGTGGAGTTTGGGTCATAGAGTGTAATGGGCATGCCAAAGCTTGGCGCCTCGCTGAGCTTGACAGTGCGGGCGATGATGGAGTTAAAGACGGATGAGCCGAAGTGTCGCCGGACATCCTCAGTCACCTGATGGGCAAGATTGGTCCTTGAATCAAACATGGTTATGAGGAGACCAAGGATATTGAGTTCAGGGTTAAAGGCGCTTCGCACACGCCGCACCGTTTCCATGAGGAGGGAAAGTCCCTCAAGGGCATAATACTCGCATTGCACGGGTATAAGGAGCCAGTCTGCCGCCGTGAGAACATTGATTGCGAGGAGTCCAAGGGATGGCGGGGCATCAATTATGATGTAGTCAAAACGGTCACGAATATTGTGAACAATGTGGCGTAGTCGCCTCTCCTTGTCGGTTGCCCCCAGAAGTTCCGATTCCACACCAATGGTGTGGATATTTGATGGAATCAGCCAGAGGTCCTTGATTATGGGGTTGAGAAAGGCCCTTTCCGGCAGTTCGGACGAATTGATGAGCAGGTCATAGATGGTTGTGGAGAGTGACTGCTTATCGATGCCAAGACCGCTTGTGGCGTTTGCCTGAGGATCCATATCGATGAGTAGGGTCCTGTGATGGGTTGAGGCGAGACAGGCGGAGAGATTAACGGCGGTTGTTGTTTTTCCAACACCGCCCTTCTGATTGGCAATGGCGACAACGTGGGTCATTAATGCCTTTCCTGTTGAGAGAGAGTTTCAGGGATATATCGGCGATGTTTCACGTGAAACATAATTTCAAATCTGTTTAATCCCTCATGAGAAAATTACATAAATATTACTTATTACGGGATGCAAGTTAAAAATTTCAGTAATTGTTGAAAAAAATATTTTTTATTAAATGTCCACTTGACTCTTTTCCATCGTCCGGGCATCTTCCATGACCTGATTAGCCGGACAGGAAATCATTGTGAAAAAACCGCGTCTCTTTTTGTATTCTTTATTGTGGGTGGCGTTTTGTCTCGCCCTTCTGGCTGGATGCTCTGCCAGCTACAGGGCGCGCCTTATACTTGATGAGACCCGCGAGGTTGTGGAGGAGGCAAAAAGGTATGATGCCGGGAAGTATGCACCGGATGACCTGGCGGTAGCAGTGGATAATATCCATTCATCTGAGGAGATGTTGAAGGAGAGTAGTCCGGAGCAGGGGCTGAAGATTGCAAGGGAGGCGCTTCGGAAGGCACAAGAGGCACTGGATATTTCTCTCCGCTCAAAGGCGGGCGACAGGTTGAAGGAGGCGAGGGCTAAACTCAAGGCGTTGGATGTGAATGAGATGGGTATGGATAATCCTGATGTGTATGACAACGTCGTGAAGGCGGTCAAATCGGCAGAGTCTGCCTATATGGGCGAGCGGTTCGAGGAATCGCTGAATTTTTCCCAGGACGCCCTCTTCAATGGTGAGATTATGCTTGGGGGGTTAAGAAAGGAGGTCTCTCTCCGGCGGGATGCAATGGGGACGCATTTGAAGGCATTTATCCTTGAAAAAAGAGACGTCACAGGATTGACCACCGCCCTCGGGGAAATAGACGAGATGGTGAAGAGGGGAGAATACCGCAGGGCACTCAGAGGACTTGAAGAGGCAGAAAAGGAATATAAATAATTAAGTAATTAGTTTATATTATAAGACAGCTATATTATCGCTTTGGATGGGAGGAAAATCAGGTGGCACGGAAAGGTGAGGAGAAGGAATTTGTTAAGGAACTGACGCCCAAAAGCGTGGATTTTTCTCAGTGGTATGTGGACGTAATCCGGAAGACTGACATGGCGGACTACACGACGCTGAAGGGTTGCATGGTCATTAAACCTTATGGCTATGCGCTCTGGGAAAATATTAAGTCCGCATTGGATAGGCGCATCAGGGCAACTGGACACCAGAATGCTTACTTTCCACTCTTTGTCCCTGAGAGTCTTTTGAAACTTGAGGCGGAGCACGTTAAGGGTTTTGCGCCAGAGGTTGCCTGGGTGACACACGGAGGAGATGAACCTCTTGAAGAGCGTCTTGCCATCCGCCCGACAAGTGAGGCAATCATCTGTTCCATCTATGCCAAGTGGGTGCAGTCATACCGAGACCTCCCGATTCTCATAAACCAGTGGGCAAACGTCGTCCGCTGGGAAAAGGTCACTCGGCTCTTCCTCCGCACAACGGAATTTCTCTGGCAGGAGGGACACACCTGTCATCGCACGTATGAGGAGGCGCAGGAGGAAACGCTGAGAATGCTTGGCGTTTATAAGGAATTTGCCGAGACGGAACTTGCGTTGCCCGTGATATGCGGTGAGAAAACGGAGAGTGAGAAATTTGCCGGGGCTCAGAAAACTTATTGCATAGAGGCGCTAATGGCGGATGGTAAATCCCTTCAGGCAGGGACTTCTCATAACCTTGGACAACACTTCGCCCGCGTCTTCGGCATCAAGTTCCTGGATGAAGACCAGACCGAAAAATATGTCTGGCAGACTTCATGGGGCGTCTCAACGCGCCTTGTAGGTGGTGTGGTCATGTCTCATGGAGACGACAGCGGGCTTGTCCTTCCACCGCGCATCGCCCCTATCCAGCTCATCTTTGTTCCAATTTACACAACCACCACACAGGTTGCCGTCACACAGAAAGTAAAATTTCTCAATTCTCAAATTCTCCAATTCTCAAGTCCTCAAATCCGCTCCGAGCCGGACTTTCGCGACACATACACGCCCGGCTGGAAATTCAATGAATGGGAGATGAAGGGCGTGCCCCTGCGCGCAGAGGTGGGTCCAAAGGACATCCAGAAGAAGCAGGTTGTCCTTGTCCGGCGCGATACGCATGAGAAGATGACCGTGCCCGAAGAAAACCTTACAGAGAAGGTTGTAACCCTTCTGGGCGAGATTCAAAATGGAATTTACAGCAGGGCGCTTGCCTTCCGCAATGAACACACAACAAGGACGGATAGTTACGAGGAATTCAAAGATGTCCTTGAGACAAAAAAGGGTTTCTTAATCAGCGGTTGGTGTGGTTCTCCTGAGTGTGAAGAGAAAATCAAGGAAGAGACAAAGGCGACAATCCGCTGCATCCCACCGGAAGGGGGCGGGCAGGCAGAGGGACATTGCGTCGCATGTGGGAAACCCGCGCAAAAAATGGCATACTTCGCCCGGGCGTATTAAGGGACTTCACCACAGAGGCACAGAGGTCACAGAGCATATCAAGATTATAATTTCTCCGTGTCCTCTGTGACTCTGTGGTGAATCTTCTTATTGCAGGGGATATTTCCAGACTTGCACGCGGTCGAGATAGACGCGCCCATATTCTTTCGCCGAGCCATCAACAATATCAAAATTAATGACCATGGAATCATTCTGGTCTCCGGGAATTCCCGTCAGGTTGGGTGGCGCTGGCATATAAAGATAATAGTCCGTTCCGGTTGGGGCGGGCATTTGTCCGTATACGCCCTCATCCTGGCGAACGCATCTCATTCCTATCCAATCGAATGTTTTATTGGAGAGCCGGAGGCGAATCATGGGCAGGTGCTTTTGAGCGTCATCTGATTCGCTGTGCAATGTGAAGATTGCCTTATACAGATAACCCGGTTCAAAGCTTGGACTCATCTCTTCGAATGGCGAGCCCCAACCGCCGTAATAAAGGGACGTTGCACCCGGCGGTCCTGGCGATTCTAACCAGATTGAGCCACTGCCAGCCCCACTGGTTACGTTATCAAATATCCCCTGTGAATTAAAAGTTGCAAAGGAGCCGAAGTCGGTGTCCGAATCCTGGTCCCAGACAAGCGTTCCGCTTGTGACGGGCGGTGTTTGACGGGTTACTTCGATTTTGTCGCAATATATATCGCCGGATTGTGCAGATGTAAAATCGACAAGGTCAAAATATATAAGGTAATTTTGCCCACCGGCATTATCCGTTGGTGATTTATAAAAGTATGAGTCATAAGGGGCGAAATTTGTGCCAATGGCATTGAGTCCTTTGTCCACCTGAAATAATGCAAAAATCTCTGGAGGATAATTATTCCATTGCATCCTGACCTGAGGCACCTTGTTTTTATCAGATTGAGTTGTGCGGAGCCAGTATCGGGCACAATACAGATAATTCTCCTCACAGGGCGATATAGGCGAATCTGCATTCATCTCCCACCTGTCATAAACGTTCTCAGGAGTGCCGGGGTCTAATATTCCAACGGTGGAAGGAGTTGACGTTGTTGTATTGGCAATATAAAAGTCACCAAGAGGGTCACTGACGTGGGTTCCACCTGTTATTGAGAATGGCGTCCAGCCCTCATCGCCGGGATTATCAAAGGTGTATTTGAAAAAGAAAGCTGGCGTGGGAGTGGGCGTCGGGGTAGGTATCAATTGGAACTTGAGACTCATGCTATCCGTCAGGGTGGGCTGATTAAAGCTGAATACGCAACCCCTCTCACCGGTCTGGTTCTGAATTCCCACCGTTGCAGAGATGCCATTGTCGTATTCAGGATTGGAAAATGAGGCGTCATTATAGTTAAAAAGGATGGAGTCATCCTTCTCTTGCAGGATTGCCTGAAAGGTCACGCCCTCAGTTGGACCAAGGTATTGCCAGTGCCCGCAGTTTGCCCATGTGATGATTAGTTTTTTATCACCCTCGTCGCCCGTTACCTGATAAAATACGCCGCCATTTGATGAAGGCGGGAAGAGGTCGTCCCAGAAGGGCGCAATAAGTCCCCCCGGAATGGACCCGCCGGAAGATGGTATCGGGATTGACAGGTTATTATACATATCTCCCGTGATGCCGAAGGTCATGTATCCATTTGCGCTTATCACGATGGTGGAATTGCTCTGACCGTAGAAATTGAACTGAAAGCCAAGCGGTATGGCTGTGAAGTCATCATCGCCCATTACAAGGCGTATGGCACTGGTATAATCAACAAATTGGTAAGGAACCACAGAACAGGTATACCCGGGGTCGCGGGTTGCATCATAAACGAAGAGACTATAGTAGTAATTTACAGCGCCCAGAAAACCGAAGATGCGAATGTAGTAATACCCGGAAGCAGTGATTGAATAAAGGACATCCTCCACATTCTCTTCCGTTTCGGAGGAGGCGATTTCTTCGCCTGATGAGTTATAGACCTGGAGGTCGAGGTCGCCCTCGTCATATTCATGTGTCATTGCAATTGAGACGCGTGCCCCTGCCGGCAGATATACCTTGAACCAGTCATCATTTTTACAGCATAGCCCCAGGTAGGAGCCGGTGCTGATTGTCGCGGCATGGCTGAACGTGTCATTCGGTTCATAGGAATCATCGGGGATGGACTGTGAGCCGGCAGCCTTGAGCATTTCATCCCACCGTGTGTCTGCGGCGAAGAGGATGTTTGCGGCTGAATATGCGGGTGAGGGCGATGAGCTCAGATTTGTAAGATAGATGGAAAGTCCGTTGGCGCCTTCTGACGGATAACTGTGATTGGCAATGACTGCCGCCTGTAGTGCGTTCCTTGACTGGTTCACTGCGGCAATGACGGACTGGTTTGTTGCCATTTGAGACATGGCATTCAGGAATCCGCCGAGGTCGCGAAAGTTAGGGGCGTCGTCATAATAGTTCGCCACCGCCCTTGCGTTGAACATATTCAGCCATTCAGTGCCGGAGGAGATAACGGCGTCAGCGAAGGTGTCGAGTGCGGTTGCGAGTCCGCTCATTTCGGAGAGGTCTATGGCTGACATTGTTTCCAAGCCGTTATAAGACTCGCCATAACGCGTGACTATGACAGTGGCAAGTTGTGCGGGGGTCATTGAGGGATTGGCGCTGAGGTCGCTGAGGATGGCGTCATAGGGCCAACCATCGCCCGGTTCGGTCTCTTCGGAGCCAACCATGATGGACGCCTCTGATTTCAGTTCGTAGGCGACCTCTACCATTTGCATGAGGCAGGCATCGAAGCTGACTATATCGATGTGCGTGGGGACGTTTTCCAATGCCTGGCGGAGTTCACTGGTGTACAGGTAATCACCGCTCGTGCCATCGTAGCACACCTCTTTCAGGACTTCGATTTTTTCCTTTTGTTCTAAAAGTTGCGCAATGCGGAGTTGCGCGGATTTTTTTTGTTCGGGGGATGCGGAGGCAGAAAGGGATTTCAAACCGGCAATCTCCTTATTGATGCGGTCGATGTTACTTCGCCAGCCGCCACCGTGATTCCACAAGACGAGGACATAATGACTGGCGGGGTAGTTGGTTATTGCCCAGTTGACGAAATCTGTGAGCGTGGTGGGGTCTCCCATGTTTTTTTCGCCAACACTCTGGAGGGATGATGAGATAACGTCAGTATTGGAGTCTGCTGTTATGAGACCACGACGCGTATCCGTCCAGTCGCCACTGGAGGAATCGTAGCCGGGGGTGCGGTCGAAGATGACAACAATCTTTAAGTGGCTGTTGGAGCCGACTTTTTCCATTTCATTAATGTCGGCGATGCCATTCCCCTCAAGATTGTTGTCACCGTCGATATAAACCATGAATGTCCATTCTGGCAGGGACGAGTTGGCTGAGGCGGTGATTGCAACGCTGAATATTAAAGAGGCGAGGAGCAGGGTGGATATTTTCATGAGAGAACCTTTCTTTTGCGCTCCCGTTGGTGCCCGATTAATAAGACTGGGGCATAAATTAAAACAAGCAGTTAAAGCATTAAAGATACTTCCAAAACCCATATTCTTACAAAAAGAGAAAAAACCGGTGTTTAAGAAGTCTATATTAATATATAACAAAAAAAGTTTTGCCACAACAGTTGCCCATAGTTTAAGTTTGTCCTTGTCTTTTTTAGTTAGGGTATTGTCAAGGAAAAGGATTGAGAGACATTCGGGTCAACCTATGTGAGGGGAGAGGGGTCTAATTTTTCATTGATTCTGCGTCGGGCAGTTTCAGGTGCGTATATGCGAAGATATTGAGAGGTGAAAAATGGCAACATTCAATGAAGTGACGGGTTCTGTGATAGCCAATATTGAAAAGGTTATCATAGGGAAGAGACAGGAGATAATGACAGTCCTCTCGGCGGTTCTTTCGCGCGGGCACGTCCTGCTTGAGGATGTGCCTGGTGTGGCGAAGACCATGCTGGCACGCTCTATCGCCATCACCTTCGGCTGTCACTTCAAGCGCATCCAGTGCACGCCTGACCTCTTGCCCACGGATATCACGGGCGTATCCGTCTTTAATCAGAAGAAGGCGGAGTTTGAATTCATGCAGGGACCGGTCTTCACGAACATACTGCTTGCAGATGAAATCAACCGCGCCACGCCGAGGACGCAGTCTGCCCTGCTTGAGGCGATGGAGGAGAAACAGGTCTCCGTGGATGGCAAGACCCACCCGCTTGCTCAGCCCTTTTTCGTGCTGGCGACACAGAATCCCATCGAGCAGGAGGGGACATTTCCGCTCCCTGAGGCGCAGCTTGACCGATTTCTGATGCGGGTGTCGCTCGGGTATCCGGATATTGTGCAGGAATCGGAGATGCTGGACAGGGTGCGGGGCGGGCATCCGATTCATTCCCTGAAGTCTGTCATCAACGCCGATGCGGTTGTGAAGATGCAGGAATTTGTTGAGAAGGTCTTTGTGCATGACGAGGTTAAGGATTATCTTTTGCGGATTGTGCACGCATCGAGGAATAATTTCAAGTTGATGCTGGGCGGGAGTCCGCGCGCCTCAATTGCGCTGTATCGGACGTCGCAGG
>Ga0172362_10001156_pt1 | contig 22403 bp, 17 predicted proteins | sample LakKivs1_kivu2a2_FD_114534 | JGI IMG/M metagenome (GOLD analysis project Ga0172362, IMG submission 114534) | Sediment microbial communities from Lake Kivu, Rwanda - Sediment s1_kivu2a2 | ecosystem: Environmental > Aquatic > Freshwater > Lake > Sediment | place: Rwanda: Western Province, Lake... | reverse complement strand
TTATGGCTCATAAAGCATCACAAGGAGCAACAAAATTAGGCCGCGACAGTCAAGCAAAAAGACTTGGTTTAAAACGAGGCAATAACCAAGTGGTTAAAGCTGGACAAATAATTTTAAGACAACGTGGATCAAAATATTTTTTAGGCAAAAATGTTGCTTTTGGTAAAGATTTTACAATTTTTGCTAAAAAAGAAGGAAAAATTAGATTTTATCAAAAGAAAAAGAAAAATTTTTACGGCAAATCCAAATTAAAAACTTTTGTTGAAGTAGTGCCTTTAAAATAGTTCAATTTTTATTTTTGTATTTCTTTTTCAATCTTGGCCACTAATTTTTTTGTATCTGCGATAGCATCGGGATTGACTGAAAGTGAATCAATATCTTCTCTTACTAAAAATTCTACATATTCAGGATATCTTGAAGGAGCTTGACCACAAATAGAAACAATGCCGCTTTCTTTATGAGTCAGTCTGATAATTCTTTTTAAAGCCCACTTTATGGCAGCATTTCTTTCATCAAATTCAAAAGCTATTTTCTCATTATCTCGATCTAAACCTAAAATTAACTGTGTTAGATCATTGGAGCCAATAGAGAATCCATCAATACCTAGCTGCATAAATTTATCTGCTAAAATCACAGTGGAAGGAACTTCACACATCACCAAAATTTTAAAATCTTGACTACGTTTTAAACCGAATCGTTTTAACATCAAAAGTATCCGCTTCATTTCATCAAGCGTTCTGACAAAAGGAATCATCAGCCAAACATTCTTATATTTATGTCTTACTTGTTTTATGGCTTCTATTTCTAAAGCAAAGGCATCAGGTTCTTGAACATAACGCATAGCTCCCCGATAACCAATCATAGGATTTTGTTCTTGCTTTTCATATTTTTCTCCGCCTTTTAGATTCCGATATTCATTGGTTTTGAAATCCGTTGCTCGATAAACCACAGGTCGAGGGTTGAAGGCTTTAGCAAATTCTTTAATGCCTCTGGCTAATGTACTACTAAATTTTTTAGCTTGACCTTTTTCTAAAAGATAATTAGGGTGAACACCTAGTTCAGCAATCATAAATTCTGCCCTCAGGAGACCTACTCCATCAACATCTATTTTGGCGATTCTTTTAGCTGCAGCTACTTCGCCTAAATTAACATAAATTTTAGTTTTTGTTTTTGGCAATTTACCAATACGAATTTGTTTTTCTTTTCCTAAAATTACATTGCCAGCAAAAACCAAACCTTGTTCACCATCTACAGTCACGCCTTCATTTTCTTTAAGAACTGTGGTAGCTTCCTCAGTACCCACAACGCAAGGAATACCTAATTCTCTTGAAACAATAGCTGCATGTGAAGTGGGACCGCCTTCATCAGTAATGATACCTTTAGCTTTACGCATGGCTGGAACAAAACTGGGATTAGTCATTTTAGTAACTAAGATATTGCCCCTTTTGACTTTATCCAATTCTTGAGCAGATTTAAGAATTTTTACTGATCCAAAAGCTTGACCCACAGATGCAGCCTGACCTTTCAAAAGAATCCTGCCTTTTCTTACCTTTAAACCTCGTCCTGTCTCTCCAGCTAAAGTTGTCACTGGCCGCGTCTGGACTAAATAAATTTTTTCCTTTTCCACAGCCCATTCAATGTCTTGGGGGAATTGATAATGTTTTTCCACTTTTTCACCTAGGCGAGCCAATAAAACAATCAAATTATTAGATAATTTTTGCTGTTTTTGCTTTTTGTAAATTACATTTTTTCTTGTACTTAAGCCATCACTTTTCTTCAACATCCAGTTTTGTCGATTAATCTGTTTTTCTACAATTATATGAGTGCCTTTTTTAACTAGATATCGATCAGGAGTAACTGCTCCAGAAACAATGGCTTCTCCTAAGCCATAGACTGCCTCAACGTCAATTAAATCCTTGTTATTAGTAACTGGATCAATGGTAAATATTACACCTGAGATATCTGAATCAATCATTTTCTGGACTATGGCTGATAAACCTACTTTTAAGTGATCAAATTTCTGAACAAAACGATAATAAATAGCTCGGGGTTCAAATAAAGAGGCCCAACATTTTTTGATTGCCTCGAGTAAATTTTTTTCTCCTTGAACATTTAAAAAAGTAGCTTGTTGTCCAGCAAATGATGCGGTCGGTAAATCCTCAGCTGAAGCTGAGGATCTGACTGCTACATAAGGTTTACCTAATTTTTGATAAAAACTAATAATCTTTTTAGCTAAGGAAGGAGATAATTCTGCATCTAGAATCGTTTCTTTAATAATTCCAGAAGCTTTTTCTAAAAGCTTGTTGTCTTCATAATTCAAAGCAGTCAATTCTTCTTTAATAATTTGATCTATGCGATATTCTTTGATGAAATCAAAATAAGCGGCAGTGCTTATCGCAAAACCTTCTGGTACGGGAAAATTAGCTTGAATCATCTCTCCCAAATTTGCTCCTTTGCCTCCGACAAGAGCAATGTCGTCTTTTGAAACCTGATTGAGCCAAAGAATCTTTTTATTAATCATTCTATAATCTGGATTTTTAAAAGATTAGTGTGGCCTCTTTCCCCCGCAGGATGACCTGCTAAGATGACGATTCTATCTTTTGGGCTGACTAGATTTTTTTGTTTTAAGAGATCAACAGATTGAAAAATTAACTCGTCAGTGGTATGAAAATTAGGCAAAATCATTGGTTCGACACCCCAAATCAAAGCTAATTGTCTATAAGTAATTTCTGATGGAGTCAGGGCTAAAATTTTTGTTTGAGGCTTATGTTTAGCGATCATTAAAGCCGTGTAGCCAGAATTAGTAACTGAAACTATATATTTAGCTTTTATTTTCAAAGCCATATCACAAGCAGCTTGACCCAAGACATCAACTTCAGAGACAATTTCTTTTCTGCTAAACCAATTCCCTAAATTTAAAAATCTTTCAGTGTGCTCAATGATTTTTGCCATTTCTATCACTGCCTCCAAAGGATATTTGCCTATGGCTGTTTCTTCAGAAAGCATTACCGCATCAGTCCCGTCTAAAATAGCATTGGCCACATCTGAAACTTCAGCTCTCGTTGGCAGGGGGTTTTCTACCATTGTCTCCAACATCTGAGTGGCAGTGATCACCGGCTTACCTAAAGATATGGCTTTTTTGATAATTTCTTTTTGAATTAAAGGGATATGTTCGCGCGGCATTTCAATACCTAAATCACCGCGAGCGATCATAATTCCGTCAACTACTTTAAGTATATTATCGATATTTTCAACTGCTTCTTTTTTTTCTATTTTAGCAATAATACCTGGCAATGATCTTCTCGTTTGGGTGATAAGAAATTTTCTAAAATCTTCTATATCTTGAGCTTTACGTACAAAAGAAAGAGCAAAAAAATCAACGCCCATTTCTAACCCAAATAAGGCATCGCCTTCATCTTTCGCAGTCAATGAAGGTAGGGAAAGAATGGAGTCTGGGAGATTAACACTATTTTCACCTTCAATTTTTCCACCTCTTTCTACCTCAGCTTCCAAATAGTCGGCGGTTTTAGCTTTAATTCTTAAAATAACTACTCCATCCTTGACAAGCATCCTTTCCTGAGGTTTGAGATCATTGAATATCTCTGGATTGTCTAAAAAAAGATCAAAACCCTGTTCTTTAAAGCCAATTTTTACACTCTGCCCTGTCTCAAGAACTATTTCTTTTCCTAGTGACCCAATTCTAATTCTAGGTCCTTGTAAATCTTGGATAATGGCAATCGGTTTTTGCAGTCGTAATCCAACCTGTCTAAAATTATTCAACCATTTTTTAAATTCTTCATGTTTGCCATGGGAAAAATTAAATCTTGCCACTGCCAAACCAGCTTTAACCATTTCTTCCTGCATTGCATAATCTGCTGAAGCTGGACCAATGGTAGCAACAATTTTAATTTTCATTTCCCTCCTTTTAGTATTTCTAGATCTCTTCAACTAAATATTGTTTTAGGGGAAAAGTTAAAAATTCCAAACCTGGCAATTGCATTTTTTGTTCCTTGGCTACTGAATAAAGAGCAAAACCAAGCCAAAAAATAACAGCCAAAAATCCTACAATTGTTAAACCAACCAAAAGTGGCACCACCCAAATAGAGAAAATTCCCCAAATCACCAGTATAGTAAAGAGATAAAAAAGAGCCAAACCCTGGATGGCATGAAATTTTTCAAAATCCGTTGATTTTTTCAAAAATGCCACCATACCCAAAGGTCCTAAATAATAAATACCAGCGAGCAATTTTTCCTTAAAAGAAATTGTTCCCATAAATTGAAATTATTTGATAAATTACACTATTATGAAATCCTTTATTTTTAAGAAAATTGATTAAACGTACAAGGTCTTTTTTCTCTTTGATTGGCTTAAAACTAACATATTTTTTAGCCAATTTTTTAGCCAATTGCTCCTCTTCCTTCAAAGTATATCCTTTTTCTAAAATCTCTTCAACTAAACTATTCTTTAAACCTTTCTGCAACATTGTCTTTTTGACGGCATAAGGACCAAGTGATCGCGATTTTTGGTAGCTAAGAAATTTAATCCCGAATATTCTGTCATTTAACAGCCCCAGTCTTTTTAAATATTTTAAAGTCTTTCTCTCAAATCTTTCTTGTCTTAATCTTTTGAGATAAGATTTTATTTCATATTCGCTTCTATCTCGTAAACCAATAAAAAATAATACTCGTTCTTTGAGTAAAGAAAAAATCATTTTTTCTAATTCTTTTAAAGGTACGCTCTGTGTTAAAACATCTCTTAAAGATCGGTAAAAATATAAGGGCAACCAGAATTGTTTTTTGCCATAAATAATCTTAAAAAAACGGCCTTGTTTTTTAAGCAGTATTTCATTTTTCAATGGCCGATGTTATTTCTTTCTCAATTTTTTGCGATAATTTTTTATCTTCTTTTAAAAGAGTAAGAGTTTTGTCTCTGCCTAATTCTAGTTTTTGCTTACCTAAAAAATAAGTATTACCTTTGCGAGAAATAATTTTTAATTTTTCAGCCACATCTAATATTTCAGAAGATCGATCAATTCCTTGGCCATATTTAATATCAAATTCTGCTGTCTTAAATGGCGGCGCAACCTTATTTTTAACTACTTTAACTAATGTACGGTTGCCAATTATTTCGTCACCTTTTTTAATTTGGCCGATACGTCTAATTTCTAACCTCACTGAGGAATAAAATTTTAAGGCTAAACCACCAGGCGTTGTCTCTGGATTGCCAAATAGAATTCCGATTTTCATGCGAATTTGATTAATAAAAATCACCATAGTTTTTGATTTGGAAATTGCACCAGAGAGCTTACGTAAAGCCTGGCTCATCAATCTCGCTTGTAAACCAATTTGCGCTTCTCCCATTTCGCCTTCAATTTCTGCTCTTGGCACTAAAGCAGCCACAGAATCAATGACCACGATATCTAAAGCATTGGAACGTACCAAAGTTTCCGCAATTTCCAAAGCTTGTTCTCCAGTATCTGGCTGGGAAACTAATAAATCCTCCAACTTGACTCCAATTTTTTGAGCATATTCTGAATCAAAGGCATGTTCAGCATCAATAAAAGCAGCTAGACCACCTGTTTTTTGCGCTTCAGCCACCACATGCAAAGCTAGAGTAGTTTTTCCTGAGGCCTCAGGACCATATATCTCCACAATTCTGCCCTTAGGCAACCCACCAACGCCCAAAGCCAAATCCAATGATAAAGAACCCGTGGGGATAGCTTCAACATCTAAATGAATAGTGCTTCCCAAAGGCATGATTGAGCCTTTGCCAAAATTTTGTTCGATTTGCTCTAAAGCCATTTTAATTGCTTCTCTTCTTCGATCTGTAGTCATACTAAAATTTAGTTCACTTTAATTTTAGAAACCAAATATGTATTAGTCAAATTTTCCTAATCTAAACGCCAAAGTAAAAGTGAAATCTGTGTTTTTTTATTCAAATTATCAGTTGCTTCAACTAAAAATTGGTTTCTACCTGGCTTTAAAATTATTTCTTCCTCGAATGTGCCATCCTTAACATCTATCAGTTTACCATTTAAAGAAACAGTTGACTCTTTATCAGTGATCCCTCTAATTTTGTAAAGGGAATCCTTAATAAATACTTCTTCATTAGTCGGTGAAATAATTTTTAAATATGGTCCCTTAGTAAAACCTATAACTTCGTAAGACAAGAAAATACTCAAACCAAAGAAAATAATTATCGCCAAAAGGAAAAATCGTAATCTTCTTCTTAAAAAACTCCAAATAGAAAATTTTATTTCTTCAGGGGGTCTAACTTGCGACTCATCAGGTAAGATATTAACTTCCCTTTGATACCATAAAACATAATAATCCGAGTCAAGACCTAAAAATTCAGCATACCTCTTTACAAAAAAAGAGCCATATGGTTCAGGAGGCAGGGATTTAAAATTATTTTTCTCTAAATTCAAAAGATATGGATAACGAATAAGAGTAAGCTGGCTAATTTTTTTTAAGTTTATTTTTTTATCTAATCTTTTTTTCTTAAATATCGCTCCCAAACTTTTTTTGGGCTCTAATATCTTACGGATAAATTTGGCTTCCATAGAATCAATTAAAATAAATCTTTTTCTTTCATTTCTTGAAAAGTATTTTCATCAATTAAAACTTTTCTTGGTTTCGCTCCTTCTTGCGGTCCGACTATACCTTTATCTTCCAGCATATCAATCAATCTAGCTGCCCGAGCATAACCAATACTTAATCTTCTTTGCAGAAGTGAAGCTGAAGCTTTTTTGTATTGGATTACTAATTCAGCAGCTTGATCAAAAAGATCATCATGTGCGCCCTCTAGGCCAAAACCTGGGGTAGAAACTTTAGTTACTTCTTCTTGGTAGTGAGCTGTTTCGCGTTCACGTAAAAAACTAGTTACTCTTCTAATTTCTTCTTCAGAAACAAATGGCCCTTGAAGACGTTTGGGCTTCGGTGAATCAGCACTTTGGTAAAGCATATCACCTCGACCCAATAATTTATCTGCACCCGAACGATCCAGAATCGTTCGCGAATCAATTTGCGAAGCTACTTGGAAAGCGATTCGATGCGTGATATTGGCCTTAATTAAACCAGTAATCACATCCGTGCTTGGTCGTTGGGTAGCCAAAACTAAATGTATGCCAGTGGCTCGAGCCATTTGAGTCAACCGAACAATTGAAGCTTCAACTTCTCTTCTCGCCTGAGCCATTAAATCTGCTAATTCATCAACAGCAATGATAATATAAGGTATTTTTTTATCACCTGTCACTGACCGATTATATTCATCGATATTACGTTTGCCATGTTCCTGCAATAAAATATAACGTCGATCCATTTCTGCAGTCGCCCAACGAAAAGCAGAAATTGTTTTGTCAACTTCGGTAATTACTGGGGAAAGAAGATGAGGAATTTCATTATAGAAAGAAAACTCTACTCGTTTTGGATCAACTAAAATCAAACGTAAAGCTTTAGGAGAATTGCGATAAAAAAGCGTAATTAAAATACTATTTAGACAAATGCTTTTACCAGTACCTGTGGCTCCAGCCACCAGCAAATGCGGCATTTCAGACAAATCAGTAATTAACGGCCGACCAGAAACATCTTTTCCCAAAGGTAAAGCTAATAATGATTTTTGACTGACGAGTTCTGGTGACTGAAGTAAAGACCGCAGATGAACAGTGACTGGGTTTTTATTAGGAACCTCAATACCAACTGCTGATTTCCCAGGAATGGGAGCTTCAATTCTAATGGGATGTCGAGCCAGAGCATAAGCAATTTCATCAGAACGAGAAACAATCTGATTAAGTTTAACTCCGGTTTTAGTTTTAAATGTAAATTGGGTAAAAGTAGGGCCGATGTTAATTTCTCCTTTTTCTACCTCAGTTCCATATTCAGCCAAGGTTTTTTTAATAATTTCTGACATTTTATCTACGTCTTGGTTTTGGGGGATTTTACCTTCGTCTGGATTTAAAAGATCTAGAGGGGGGAGAGACCAACCTTCATCACCGATTGCCGGTATAAGATTTTTGCTTTCTTGACCAGTCTCATTTATTGGCCCTCTAGCAAAAGGGAAAAGAGATAGAGCTCGCCTTCTAAACGGAGACATGGCCACCACTCCTTCTGCACCTTCTTCTCCTTCGGGTCTTTCTTTTCTGAAAAAAGACCAAAGACTAGAAAAGGAGAAATTAAAACTCAAAAGTAAACCTATAGCTAACCAAATGAGGAATAAGAAAAAACTAACCCAAAAAGAAAGAAGTTTGTAAAAAATATAGGCGATAATATAACCAAATAATCCCCCACCTCCACCCTGAACTGCTTGAGAAACTCCCGCCTCAATTCCAAAAAGAGAGAACAATGAAGCTAGAGATAAAAACAAAAAAAGTGAACCTAAAATAGTATTTAAAGTTACATTTCTACCCCTCAGAAGCTGGTAGATAAAAGGAATAAGAAATAAAGGCAAAAAATAAGCTGCTTTACCACCTAAAGCCAGCAATAATTGATTTAAATATGTTCCCAAAAATCCAGCTTTACCAATTAAGGAAAAGAATATCAAAAAACCCAAGGCTAAAATAATTAAACCTATCAGTTCTCGTTTTTGTTTTGTTTGTCTTTCTTCTGCTTCTAGCTCTTGAGGTTCTTTTTTTCTTCTTCCCATGATTCACATTATAAAACAAAACCTTCCCTTATACCAAATTTTAAATTTAGATCTAAATTCTAAACTTCGATAATTACTGGCAAAACCAAAGGCCTTCTTTCTGTTTTCTGAAAAAGAAAATTACCAATTTTATCACGTAATTCATTTTTGACATAGGACCAATCTCCGGGATGCTTGGAATTATATTTTTGCATCACGCTTCTAACCTCGCGACGCACTTTCTGAATTAAAGATTCATGAGCTCGCATATAAACAAAACCACGAGAAATAATATCAGGACTAGAAATTAATTCAGCAGTATCATGATCAACAACACAGACAATCATTAAAACTCCTTCTTGACTCATTGCTTGGCGATCGCGTAAAACGACATCCCCAACGTCTCCAATACCTAAACCATCAACCAAAACATAACCCGCAGGCACTGTTTCTTTACGCACGCGAGCATTTTTATTTTTATCAATTTCTAAAACCTTGCCGTCTTCCAAAGCGAAAGCATTTTGCGGCGAATGACCCATTTCTTGAGCCAAACGGCAATGAAGGATTAAATGTCTATCCTCACCATGAACTGGAATGAAATATTTTGGTTTAACTACCTGATAAACATTTTTTAGTTCTTCTCTAGAAGCATGGCCAGAGACATGAATATCAAATGCTTTACCATAAATAACTTCTGCTCCCAAACGAAATAAGTTATTAATGGTACGATTAATTGCTGATTCATTACCAGGAATGGGCGAAGCAGAAATAATGACTGTATCTCCAGGTTTAATTTTAATGTGTTGATGTTCACCTGAGGCCATACGCACTAAAGCAGAATACATTTCACCTTGAGAGCCAGTACACATAATGGTGATTTGATCATCTCGTAATTTTTTTAAAGTATGAACATCAACAATAAGATCCTTGGCTACTTTTAAATATCCCAATTCCATCGCAATTTTAACATTATCGATTATACTACGACCTGAAAGAAAAACATGGCGATTGTGTTTTTGAGAAGCATCAAAAACCTGTTGGATTCTATTAATCAAGGACGCAAAACTAGAAACAATCATTCGTCCTTCTGCTTGGCCAAAAATTTTATTGAAATTATCACCCACAGCTTGTTCGGATAAAGTATACCCAGGTACTTCCACGTTAGTACTATCAGAAAAAAGAACTAAGACATTATTTTTACTAATTTCTGCCAATTTGGCTAAATCAATAGGTTTACCTGATACCGGCGTAAAATCAACTTTAAAATCACTCATATGAACTAATGAACCAACAGGGGTATTGATAATCAAACCTAAAGTATCAGGAATAGAATGATTAACTTCAAAAGGTTCGATCTCAAATACTCCAAGTCTAATTTTCTGTTTGGGCTGGATTATTTCAATGCGTGGCGGAGCTAGATTGAATTCTTCAAGTTTGACTTCAATTAAACCTTTAGTTAATGGCGCAGTATAAATTACAGGGTTGCCTAATCGAGATAAAACATAAGGTAAAGCGCCAATATGATCTTCGTGACCATGAGTAATAACAATACCGCGGATATTCTTAATTTTATCATCTAGATATTTCGTATTAGGGATAATAAAATCAATACCTAACATTTCTTCAGGTGGAAACATAATCCCTGCATCAATAAGAATAATGTCATTCCCATATTCAAGCACGAGCATATTGCGACCGATGACTTCACCCAAACCGCCTAAAGGGATAATACGTAAAACATCCATCTCTTCGAAATTCAAAGCCATAGATTCTTGTTTTTTACCATTAGGAGTGTAGGATTGGAGTTCTTTCATAAAAGATTAATTAATTATTGGTTATTGAGCAGGATTCACCCGGTTAAATAATCAGCCCAGGGCTGATTGCACAGGCATTTAATCGGGTAAAAGTTAGGTAAATTTAAGACCCTTTTTCTGATCTCTCGATAAAACTTTAACTGACAAAGCTAAACGACCTTGGTCATCAATACGAATTAGTTTAGCTGGTATGACATCACCTACCTTTACAAGATGGTGAATATCCTCAATTCTCTTATCTGATAATTCAGAAATATGAATTAAACCCTCTTGACCTGGAAATATCTCCACAAAAACACCAAAATCAACTACTTTGACGACACGAGTATTAAAAACTTCTCCGATTTTAACTTCTCGCGTTAGATTTTTAATCAGTTCCGTAGCCTCTTTTACACCCTGATGATTACCTGCTTTAGAAGAAATATAGACAGAACCATCAGGCTCAACATCAATTTCGGTTTCAGTTTGAGCAATAATTTCACGAATGGTTTTCCCTCCGGGGCCGATGACATCACCGATTCTATCAGGATTAATAGTGACAATTTCAATAGCTGGAGCCAATGGAGAAACCTTGGATTTTGGTTTAGCTAAAACTTTTTGCATTTCTCCCAAGATTTTAACTCTAGCAATTTTCGCTTTCTCAAAAACTTCTCTAATTACGTCAAAATCAATGCCTTTGATTTTTACATCCATTTGCACTGCTGTCACTCCGACATTGGTGCCAGCGACTTTGAAATCCATATCTCCAGCAAAATCCTCAATGCTTTGAATGTCAGTTAAAATTCTTTTTTTGACAATTTTTCCATTTTTTTCTTCTGCCACTAAACCCATGGCAATACCCGCAACTGGATTTTTAATCGGCACACCAGCATCCATTAAAGACAAGATAGCAGCACAAACTGAAGCCATTGAAGTTGAACCATTGGAAGATAAAACTTCTGAGACAACTCTTATTGTATAAGGAAAATCTTTTTTGGAGGGAATAATATAATGTAAAGATTTCTCTACTAAAGCACCGTGACCAATCTCCCTACGAGAAGGACTGGTTAAAGGCTTAACCTCGCCTGAAGAAAAAGGTGGAAAATTATAATGATGCATAAAACGTTTGATTCCTTCCTCTTCCATGGTATCCACCAATTGTTCCTTGGCTGGAGAATCTAAAGTTGTAACTGATAAAACTTGGGTTTGGCCACGAACAAAAATTCCACTCCCATGTGTCCGAGGCAAAACTCCAACTTGAACCCCTATGGGCCTAATCTCATCTTCCTTCCTGCCATCAGGACGTTGCCCTTTCTCTAAAATTAATTCTCTGGTTTCTTTTTTGATCAATTCATTGAGAGCATTTTTAATTTCAATCTGTTTGTAATTGCCTTCTAATTCCTTCAAGGCCCTCCCTTCAAACTCACTCAAATGCAAATCCCTCTTTTCAGCATCTTTAATAGCCAGGGCTTTTTTTAATTCTGAACCTAAAAGATCGGAAACTTTGATATGGATATCAGATTCAGAAATTAAATATTCGGTTTCTTCCTCTTTTGCATCTTTAAGGAAATCTTTTTGAATTTCTAAAGAAAAAAGCAATTGCTGATGCGCCCAAGTTATCGCTTCAATTACTTTATCTTCAGGTATTTCTTTAGCTCTACCCTCAATCATCAAAATTTTTTCTTTATTACCAACCACAATAAAATCTAAATCCAGGTCTTCATCAATTCCATCAGTAGGATTAAGAATAAATTCGTTATTTTTTAACCCCACCCTCACTGCACCAATAGGACCTTGAAATGGTGCTGAGGAAAGGCATAAAGCTAAAGAAGCCGCTAAAATTGAAGGCACTTCTGGTGGACATTCGGGATCATAGGAAAGAACCGTAGCCACAATTTGAACATCATTTTTATAATTCTTGGGGAAAAGTGGCCTTATGGGTCGGTCAATTAAGCGCGCATTAAGAACAGCTTGTTCTGACGGCCTTCCTTCTCTCTTAATAAATCTTGAACCAGAAATTTTTCCTGAAGCATAAAATTTTTCTTCATAATTTACTAATAAAGGAAGGAAGTCTACTTCTTCTCGAGGTTCAGGACTAACAGCTACAGTGACTAAAATTGTTGTTTCCCCAAAATCTACCCTAATTTCAGAATCAGCGAAAAAGGCTAAATCCCCCGTAGAAAACTTCAATTTCTTTCCTTGCCAATCAAATTCTTTAACTTCTAATTTTTGGTTCATAAATATTATGCTTTGAGATCTAGGTCTCTAACTAATTTCTTGTAAATATCTGGTTCATATTTTGAAAGGTAAGCCAAAAGTCTTCGCCTCTTAACTAAAAATTTCAGTAATCCCAAACGAGCGTCAATATCTTGTTTATGTTGCTTGAGGTGACTTGAAAGACTGTCGATTTTTGAAGTGAGAGATAAAATCTGAACTGCTGGAGACCCTGTATCTTTTTCTGAACCGCGATATTTGGAAGCCAATTTTTTTAAACCTTTTTTGACCATATGAATAAATTTAATCTGAATTTTCTAGTATAATAGATAGCAATGCGGCAATCAAACTGGAAGAAATTTATCTTTATTGGTTTATTTTTATTAGGAATAATATTTTTGCCTCATCACTTAATCCGAGCACAAGATATTGATTCTTTTATCTTTCCTATCATAGAATCTGCAAATTTAGTTGTCAAGATCCAAGATAATCTTCAAGCCCAAATGGAAATTAATCTTGATGCTAGCCAAACTTCCCTTCCTGCTCTTAGTTGGCCTCTGCCCAAAGATGCTTATCAAATTCAAATTCAAGATGAAGGAGGGAAGTCGATTCCTTATAATGTAATCAATCAATCTCAAGATAAATTGATTATTTTTACAGCCTCGAAAGCCAAGATCAGTTTTAAAATAAATCTTTCTCCACAAAAAGATCACCAGTTATGGACAATGTTCTTGAACTTAGCAAAAGAACCGAGAATTTTGGCCAAAGAAACTTCTCTTAAAATCCTTTTGCCAGAAAATGCTCATCTAGCGAATTATAAACTTTATCTCATTCATAATCTTAATGAAAAATCTATTCTTTCAGAGATGGCCAAGAACAATATTTATGAAGCTCGAATCGTTCTTGAACCTTATTCCATTCTTTCCTGGGAAGGCAAAACAACATACACTTTTCAGATCCCTTGGACGAATAAATTTATTTTATTTTTTGATACTTTTCCAGCTTATAGCGCTCTTATCATTTTAGTTTCGGGTTTATTAATAGCTACGATTTTTTATTTCTTTTATTTTCATTATTTCAAGAAACCTCTCAATTACGAAAAAGCAGATATCCCCGCAACATTTCTAGAAAATAGTTTTTTGATGTTTAAAAATTTGCGACCAGAAGCTATTGCTGCCACCTTAATTAGCTGGGGTTTGAAAGGATTAATTAATTTTGTAGAGAAGGATCAAAACAAAATTATTATCGGCAAAAATAAAGATAACCCCGTACTTCATCCATTAGAGAAAAAACTTTGGGATTTTTTATTTAAAAATAAAATTCAGATTGATCTTGAAAAAATCCAATTCGAAGCTGAATCTAAAATAGTCGCCCCAGAATTTACTGATTTGGAAAATTCTATAATTTCAGAACTCAGGAATCAACACTATCTCCTTGCCATTAGTTTAGGTCGACTTGATTTCAAAAGCACTATCCTTTTACTTTTTATTTTCTCATTAATTGCTTTGGGAACTTCAAGTTGGATTATTAATTTGCCTTGGTTAATTCTACCTCCACTAATTTTAAATATAATTATAATTTTCTTGGGCGAGAGATTGCCAGAAATTATTTTCTTAACCAATAAAGGTAAAATTAGTCATCTTAGCTTAGAACATATTAAAGAAGAAATATCTTCTCGAACAACTAATCTAACTCTGGATAAAATTTTGAAAGAATTACCACTGGCTGTATTTTTTCGCGAGGAAGAAATATTACTTAAAGCTAGTACTACTTGTCCCCCTAAACCTTTGGAATTTTTTGAAAGTTATGATCCTTTGGAGTTGACAGAAAATAAATTAGAAAAAATTATCAAGTCCAATTTGATTTTGGCTAAATACATTAATCATCTAGGTAAATTATGAACAACAAAAGAATTATTATTTGGGGAATTTTAAAAAGAATTTCTATAGGTTTATGTATACTCTTTGCTATCTATTTTTTTCTTGGTGCGCCAATGATGATTTCCGGCGTCAGTATGGATCCTAATTTACATGATAAAGAATTGGCCTGGATTGATAAAATCCGTTATCTCATTTATAAACCCCAGCGTGGAGAAGTTGTCGTTTTTCGTTTTCCCGGCACCAGAACTGATCTCTATGTGAAACGTATCATCGGTTTACCTGGAGAAAAAATTGAGATTAAAAACCAACAAATTTATGTTAATAATGAAATTTTGCAAGAAATTTATCTTGATGAAAACACTATACCATTAAATTTTTCAAGCATTAAATTAGGACAAAATGAATTTTTTGTTCTGGGTGATAATCGAGATGAGAGTAATGATTCTCGAATTTGGGGACCATTGAATCAAAAATTTATATTGGGAAAACTAGATTTTGTTTTTTGGCCCCTGGGTGCTAAACATTTTATTTTTACCCCTGGCTATAATATATGAAAATATCTTGTAATTAATTACAAGATATTCCCTTGCGAACCTCTCGGTTCTCAACGCTCGCTCCGCCAGCTGGCGGAGCTCGCTACTTTCCCTGCCTGCCGGCAGGCAGGCTCGACGGGAAAACCCCGCCTTGCCGACGAGGCAGGTCCCGTTTTCCCGACCCCTTTCCCAAATTTCTTATGAGAAGAAATTAAAAAATTCTTTTGGCTAAAATTTCGGAAATTTTTTCCGGCTCCAAGGAGGAAATACCTCTAAAAATCGGTGGGGTTTTCACAAACCACTCAATCTCTGATAAATCCAAAGCTTCTTTTTCCGAATAAGCCCAAATTTCTGATTGATTGTCTTTTTTGACGATAATATAAATTTCACTTAAGCCGAAAATTTTGCTTTTGATTTCTTCTAAAATATCCCTTTTATAATCTTCCCACCATTTTTTTTCTCCATCATCCAAAAATAAAATACTAATTAATTTCTGATTCTGGCTTTGAGAATTTTGGAAAATTTTTCCTAAAAGAGAATAAAATTCTGGAACAAATCTTTTCTCATACGCCTCTTCAATTCTTTTCTTATCTGCGCCAAAAGAAACTAGTTGAGCAGCCATAGAAAAAATTTTCGCAGGGATAGTGCCCCTAAGCCCTGAGGTAGACCAAAATAAATTAGCATAAAGTAAAGTTGCTAGATTTTCATCCCAAATTTTTTTGTTCCCAAAAGTTTCCAAGGTCTCAACAAGACCTAATAAAATTTCTGCCATAGAGATAGATTTTTTGCTAATCCAATTAAATTGGCCAAAAAGTTCATTATCTTCGTGAAAATCTATATTAATTGTTGATTTTTCTCTAAATTTCTCTAAATCCTTAACTGCTCCGTAGCGGGGAGAAGCCAAGAAAATCAAATATTCTATTTTTTGTTCTCCATAAGCGAAAGAAATATCTTGAGGACCAAAATCTCCCTCTTTTGGCACTAATTCAACTCTCAAGGCATTATCAATTCTTTGCCAATTCAATTTTTTTAATCTTTTATCCTTCTCATTAATCAAGATGATCAAATTATGACCCAATATTTCAGTCTTTAGTTCTTCAGCGGTAGGCAAAAAAGATAAATTGATCTCTGGCAGTTCGGGTATAAATAAAATTACATTTTTACCTAATTTTTTAAAAACCAAACCTAAAGCTAAAATTGCAGAAATTGATTCAATTTTTTCATTCTCGAAACTGGAAACCAAAAAATTATCCTTTTCCAAAAATACCTTAGCGATTTCTTGTTTGATATCAGACATTTGACTTCATTATACTATAAACTAATTTTTAGTCAACAATTTAGGGAGGGGGGGTTATTATTCAATGAAAGAATCTTGACTTTTGGGAACTATATCTTTAGAATTTATCTGTCAAAAAATAAAATCTTATGCCAAAATCAAAATCTGCAAAAAAAGCTCTTAAAATATCATTGCGTAACCGAAAATTTAATTTGTATTATCTAGGACAAATAAAAAGATTACACCGGCAATTAAAAAAATTATCGAGCAAAGATTCTAAAGAATTTCAAACCACGCTTGCTCTTTATTATAAATATGTTGATAAGGCAGCTAAAAAACATGTCTTAGCTAAAAATAAGGCTAGGAGATTGAAATCTCAAGCTATAAAATTAGCTAAATTTAAGAAAATTGCGCATCAAAAAGATAAGAAAAAATAAATAAATTAATTGCTTCCCAAATTTTTTCTTTTGATCCAAAAAAACCTGTTTTAATTTTAAAATCTAAATCAAGCAGTTGGGCTAAGATCTCTTCTAATTGTTCATCAGTAAAATTCTCTGCTTCTTCTTTCAGTTTTTTGAAAGCATACGGATGAATATCCAGAATTAATCCTCTTTTTATCTGGTAAAGCTGAACAAAATGACGCACTAGGAAATACCAAATAATTTCTGGTTTTGTTTCTTGCTTTTTAAATTTAGCCAATATCGCCAGAGCTTGTTGTTTCTTCTTTGCATCTAAATTTTCAGCTAAATGGAAAACATTACCACTCGACCAAGATAAAATTAGTTCAGATAAAGAAATATTTTCGGATAATTTTTTTTGTTCTAAAGCAGTCCATAAATATGAAATATCGTCCAAAAGTAATGCTTCTACACTAGACCATTCCTGATAAGAAATTTTCGTGCCTAAAAAATCAGCGATTTTTTTCCAAAAACTAAATGTTTGGCTTGATCGATCAATATTTTGTTTTTTAACATTCTTTAGAAAATCAGGGAGATAAAATGATTTTTTATATTGTTGAAATTTGTAATTATCCTTTGGGATTATTTCTAGAAAAATCCATTCATGAAAATCCAACTGTGGTTTAATTTTTGCCAAAATTTTCTGGAATCTTTTGCGTAAAAAATTTTCTAACACAATTATTGTTTTATCGCCAAAAAGTCCTCCTTGATTAAAAGAAGTTGTCTGAAAAGTTTCTTCATTATCAATTATAATCTTAGGAAGATTTGAGTTCTGATGCTTTAAGGCAACAATTTTTTTAAGCAAAAATTCATCTTTCCCTTCTAAAATTAAAGCGGTCATATAACTAGTTATTTTTTCATTTCTCCCCACGAAGAAGCGAGATTAATATCAATCTCTATGGGGATTTTTAATTTGACTATTTGTTCCATTGTTTTTTTAATCCACTTGGCTGCTTTTTGAGCTTCGGATTTATCTACTTCAAAAACTAATTCATCATGAACCTGCAAAAGCATTTTGAGTGTCAGAAAAATTTTTTCTGAATCTTTTTCAATTTTAATCATGGCTAATTTGATGATATCTGCTGCTGTGCCTTGGACTGGCATATTAATCGCCGCCCGCTCGGCTTGGGATCTTAAATCAGGAAGAGGAGAAACGATATTTTTTAAATAACGCCTTCTACCAAAAATGGTTTCTACATATTGTTTTTTTTGGGCTTGTCCCAAAACTTTTTGATGGAAAAGTTTAATCTTGTTAAAAACTTTAAAATATTTGGCAATGAAATCTTTGGCTTCAGCTTGATGAATTTTTAATGCTTGCCCCAAGCCATATGGACTAATACCATAAATGACTCCAAAATTGACTGTTTTGGCTACCCTTCTCATTTGCGGAGTTATTTTTTTAAGTGGAATTTTGTAAATTAAAGCAGCTGTGGCTGAATGAATATCTTCTCTTTTCTTAAAAGCCTCAATCATTTTATTATCGCGAGATAAATGCGCAATGACCCTCAATTCAATTTGTGAATAATCAGCACCAATTAAAATTTTACCCTTGGGAGCGACAAAAGCGCGACGAATTTTTTGACCTAGATCAGTTCTCGTGGGAATATTTTGTAGATTAGGATCAGATGAACTTAAGCGGCCAGTAGATGTAGCTGTTTGATTAAAATTAGTATGAATTCGCCTTTTTTTATCTACTAATCTAGGTAAAGCTTCTAAATAAGTATTGCTTAATTTAGCTAGCTCACGATAGCGTAAAATTAAATCTACTACTTTATGTTTCTCTCTCATTTTTTCTAATTCTGAAGCGGCTGTTGATAAGCCGGTTTTGGTTTTTTTAATCCGAGTTTGATCTAAAGCTAATTCTTCAAAAAGGATCTCTCTTAATTGAATGGGAGAATTCAAATTAAATTCTTTACCTACTAATCTGTATACATTATTTTTAATTTTTATCATTTCTTTTTGAACTTTTTTTGCTAACTTTGTTAAGACTTTAGAATCAAGCTCGATCCCTCTCTCTTCCATTTTGGCTAGAACTTTAACCAATGGCATTTCAATATTTTTAAATAGCGATTCAAGTTTTAACTCTTTAAGTTTTTTCTTTAACTTCCAATATAGATTAAAAGTTACCCAACTATCTTCAGCTGAATATTCAGCGATTTGTTTTAAAGTCAAAAGTCTTAAATCGAATTTTTCTTTCTTTTTAAATAAAACATCCTTAGAAATCTTTTGATAACCCAACTCCAAAAATGCTAAACGTTCCAAATTATGATTTCTAGTTTCAGGATCAATTAACCATGAAGCAATCATTGTATCAAAATAAAGTGGCTCGACTTCTATATTTTCTTTTCTTAAAATTTGATAATCGTATTTCAAATTATGACCAATTTTAAAATGAGTTTTGTCTTCAAAAATAGGTTTTAGTTTTGTAAGCATTATTTCTTTTTTTTCCCACAATTTATAGTCAGAAAAATCATTTAAAGGAAGAAAATATGCTTTATTTTTGGCAAAACAAAAAGAAATTCCCACTAATTCACCACCTAAAAATGAAGTCTCTGTATCAAAAACAAATTCTTTTGTTTTTTCTAAGTATTTTAAGAAAGATGTAAAATTATTTTTATTAATAATTATAAGATCCCATTCTTTTTTCTTTTCTTTCTCGCCTTCCTCTTGAAATAAAGAAGGCTGTTCTTCAAATTTAGGAATTTTGGTAAGTAATGAATTAAATCGCATTTTTTTAAACCATCTGAATACATCTTGATAGGAAAAATCTTTAAAAGAAAAGTCAGTCAAAATATAATCAATTTTTAAATCTTCACGAGTTTGGGCTAATTCTTTACTTAAAAAAGCTTGGTCTTTACCTTGTCTCAAAAGATTTAAAACTCTATCTGAAGCTTTCAGCGTTCCTTTCTGAAGATTCTGGTAAATTTCTTCTAATGAACCATATTTTTTAACTAGCTCCTGAGCTGTCTTTTCACCAATTCCAGCAACACCAGGGATATTATCTGACGGATCACCTCGTAACGCCTTATAATCAACCAAAAGAACAGGGCTAAATCCATAACGCTGATTAACATTTTTTTCATCATAAATTGCTATATCAGTTAACCCTCGTCTTAAACCCAATACTTTTACATTGTCTTGGACTAGTTGCAAAGTATCCAAATCACCAGTAACAATTGTTATTTCGAGATAGGGATAATCTCTACGAATTTTGCCAACCAAGGAACTAATCAAATCATCCGCCTCAAACCCCACCTTCTCTAAAATAGGAATATTAAAAGCTCTAAGTCCTTCTTTCACAATTGGAATTTGGTTTTTTAACTCATCAGGTGTTTCTGGTCGATGAGCTTTATAAGCCTCAAATTTTTTATGGCGAAAAGTTGGTTCTGCTCGATCAAGACAAACGGCAATGTAATCAGGCTGCAACTGTTTCAAAGCATTAAGAAAAATTAAGAAAAAACCATAAACAGCATTCACTGGTTCGCCCCTAGGTGTAGTAAGGGGAGGTAAGGCATGAAAAGCTCGATGGATCAGAGCGTGACCATCGATTAAAATAAATTTTTTTTTCTTCATAAATTAAAGTATTTCTTAAGAAGCTGGCGACTGACTAGCCGATCATCCCAAGAAATGGTTTTATCTTTAAATTCCATATAATTTTCTGGGCCTTTGCCTGCGATCAAAACTATATCGCCGGGTTCTGCCAAAGAAATCGCTTTTTTAATTGCTTGCCTGCGGTCAACGATTTTAAACAAATCCCTATTTTCATTTTTTCTCTGCATACCAGAAGCAATTTGATCAATTATTGACTCTGAAGTCTCGCTACGTGGATTTTCGTCTGTAATAATTACAATATCTGCTCTATTATCAGCTGTTTGCCCCATCAGAGGGCGATTAATCGGATCTCTTTCTCCAGGCATACCAAAAACAACAATGATTTTGCCCTCAGTCTCCTGTCGCAGCTCCTCTAAAACCAAAGCCAAAGCATCAGGTGTATGAACATAATCAACTATTAATCGAAAAGGCTGGCCCACTACCTTTATTTCTTCCATTCTACCAGGCACAAATTTCATCTTTTCCAAACCCTCACGAATTTTTTCTATATCAAGGCCTAATCCTAGAGCTATAGCAGCTGCAGCCAAAGCATTATAAACATTAAATCTACCAGGTAAAGCAAGATTTATTCTGATGTTGCCCTGAGGAGTAATTAAAAGAAAACTGGCACCATGTTTTTTATATTCAATTCTTTCAGCCCGAACATCTCCTCTCAAAATGCCAAAGGAAGATAGACTATTGCGGACATACGATTTGAAATAATCATAATTTTTATCATCGCGATTAAGAACAGCAAAACCATTTTCTTTTATCATAGAAAGGATTTTGGCTTTTGAGCCCAAATAGCTTTCTACTGTTTTATGAAAATCAATATGCTCTCTTAAAGCATAGGTAATTAATCCTACGTAGAGTTCAATGCCATAAGTCCTATCTTGAGCTAAACCGTGAGAAGAAAGCTCCAGAATTATCCAATCGATTTTCTTTTCTTTAGCTTGAGATAAAAATTTCTGTAATTGCATTGGACCAAAAGTTGTCAGATGCACAGGATTGACTTTGGGTGTATCGTTCAAATGATAATCCACCGTAGTCATCCTGGCTGTTTTGAAATTAGCTGCTTGAAAAATGCTATCTATAAAAAAACAAGTGGTAGTTTTCCCATTGGTTCCAGTAATACCAATAATTTTTAAATCTTTAGCCGGAAAACCATATAATAAATTAGCTAAATAACCTTTAGTTTTCCAAAATAATTTTTTTAAGACAAAAATTATATCTTCCATTGTAACTTCAAATTTCTTTGCCTCTTAAAATTTTCTGCCATAAATATAGTCTAAAAATAATAGGTCTCAAGACCAAAAAATATGAACCAGGATAAGATTTAATCGGCTCTTTAGGAGCAAAGCCGCGTTTGAAGCGAGTAAAACCATACCAAGGATGATTAATCTCATTTTCTGGTGCTACTCCCCATAAATCCAAAGTCTCACAACCCTTATTTTTAGCCCTTTTTATTGTCTCCCACATCAATGCTTGAGAAACTCGATAATCAAAAAAGTCACTATCTGTAGCTGAATGCAAATAAGTGGCTTCTTTTTGAAAATAAATGATCATAAAGGCACCCACAACCTTATTTTCCGCTGTCGCTAAAAGTAATTCAATCATCCCATTTTGATGTAATATGTCATACATTTTAAGCAGATATTCATCTGAATAAATTTCGAATCTAGCTCTTTTAGCAGTATTTTTGAGTAATTCCAAAAAATTTCCCATATCTTTTTTACTACCAATTTCTATTTTTACATCTTGTTTTTCTGCTAAACGTATGTCATAACGTGTAGATTTTTTAAAACCTGCTAAAATTTCTTCTAAAGATGGGGTTAAATTTATTTTCAATGTATAGATAGCCTGAATTGAGCTTTTAAAATGACGCAGACTTGGGATAAAACTTAAGCTAGTTTTCGGCTCAAACCTAACCATAAAACAATTCTCTTTTTTAGCTAAATCTTGGATATAATTTTTTAAGATGGCAAAGGTTTTTTCTTTGTTTTCAGTATTAAAGATTGGTCCATGGGGGACATAGAGA
>Ga0172362_10001153_pt1 | contig 22447 bp, 19 predicted proteins | sample LakKivs1_kivu2a2_FD_114534 | JGI IMG/M metagenome (GOLD analysis project Ga0172362, IMG submission 114534) | Sediment microbial communities from Lake Kivu, Rwanda - Sediment s1_kivu2a2 | ecosystem: Environmental > Aquatic > Freshwater > Lake > Sediment | place: Rwanda: Western Province, Lake... | reverse complement strand
TGAACAGGCATGGCATAACCTACAGTATCCGGGATATTTACCGTAGTAGCTCCAGCATCAATAACTGCCTTCAATATCTGATAGATATATTCCGGCTCGGTTCGGCTGGCGTCCATTGCCGAGAACTCAACGTCATCACAGTATTTCTTGGCTCGGGCTACGGTATCACAGGACATCTGCAGGATTTCCTCACGGCTTTTCCTGAGTTGATAGAAAAGGTGTATATCTGAAGACGACAGAACTATATGAATTCGCGGGTGCTCAGCACCTTTAAGTGCTTCCCAGCTCTTATCTACAGCACCGAGGTTGGCATGGGTTAGAGCACAAATTATAGGGGTGCGAACCTCTTTAGCAATAAGGCTTACTGCCTCAAAATCACCCAGCGAAGTTACTGGAAAGCCAGCCTCAATAACATCCACGCCTAGCTTCTCTAGTTGCCTGGCTATCTCCAGTTTCTCTCGGATATTTAGTGACCCCCCTGCCGCCTGTTCCCCATCCCGCAATGTCGTATCAAATATTATTACCTTGTCCATAACTTCCTCCCTGAGAAAAACATTCTAATAACCAAACAGGTCTGCCCCCTCTCCATATGGGTAAGGAGAGGGGCTAATTAGGATGAGCTTATTTCTCCCAGAAAAGGAAATCTCATCACACTGCATGTTATTACCAGAGTATTCCACCAATTATTACTTCCTCTTCAGCTTACTTAATTTTGTTTAAACTATTTTTGCTTTTTGTTATGAGCCTTGGATAATTTCTCTTCTACCGACAGTGCCCCTTGGCTGCCTCGGGTCATAGCGATACATCCGGTTCTGGCGACTTCCTTAATACCAAAACCACGAAGCAAATTAAATAAGGAATCAACCTTCTCCTCATCGCCGGTAACCTCGACTGTTACTGAATCAGCGGCAACATCTATAATATTAGCTCTGAATATATCCACAATCTGCATAATCTCGCTTCGGGTAGCTGAAGTAGCTTTTACTTTAATCAAGGCTAGTTCTCGGGCGACCATATTACTCTCAGTAATATCAGATACCTTGACTACATCTATAACCTTATCTAACTGCTTCCTAACTTGTTCCACTAGGGTAGCTGCCCCATTAATCACAATGGTCATGCGCGAGAAATGAGGTAATTCACTACGCCCTACAGCGATACTCTCGATATTGAAGCCACGCCTTCGGAAAAGGCTTGCCATACGGTTGAGGACCCCGGGCTTATCCTGTACCAGGGCAACTAGGGTGTGCTTCGTCGCGGCCATACTCCTACCTCCCTCTTAGGTTCTTCAAGAACTTCAGCTAACGATGCCCCTGGCGGCACCATGGGATAAACATTCTCCTCCGGTTCTATCATAAAGTCTATTATAAAGGGGCCCTGATAATTCATTGCTTGCTCAATAGCGGAAACTACTTCGTCATTATGTTTAACCCTTAACGCCGGAATACCATACGCCTCAGCAATCTTGACAAAGTTGGGGCCGCTCAGTGGTGTAGCTACGTATCGCCGTCCATAGAACAGTTCTTGCCATTGTCTAACCATTCCCAAAAAGCCGTTATTCATAATAGCTACCTTCACTGCCAATCTTTCCTGAACTATGGTCGCCAGCTCCTGAATAGTCATCTGGAAGCCACCGTCACCAGCTATACACCAAACGATATCATCAGGGCGACCTACCTTGACCCCCATAGCTGCGGGCAGCTCAAAGCCCATGGCCCCTAATCCGCCTGATGAGATGAGACTATTTGGTTTATTATACCAGTAGTGTTGAGCTGCCCACATTTGGTTCTGCCCCACACCAGTAATAATGGCTGCTTCACCCTGCGTTACCTCATATATTTTGCGAATGACAAACTGGGGCAGGAGCCCATCGCTATCCCTAATAATTGTGGATGGATGCTCCTTTCGCCAATCATCAAGCTGTTGAACCCAATCAATATGCTCAGTGGAGTTAATCAGCTTATTTAATACGTTTAGGACAGCCTTTACATCGCCAACTATAGGCACATCTACACGCACATTTTTACCAATCTCGGCTGGATCTATATCAATGTGGATAATGTGGGCATGGGGCGCAAAGGCGCTTACTTTAGCCGTAGCCCTATCATCAAATCTCATCCCGATAGCAATAATTAAGTCGGCAGCATTAACTGCCATATTAGCATAAGCCATGCCGTGCATCCCCAGCATACCATAGCTCAGAACATGGGACTCAGGGAAGCTACTAATGCCTAACAAAGTGGTAACCACGGGGACTTGTGCCGCCTCAGCTAGCTGCTTAAGTTCAGCATATGCCCCCGATATAATTACCCCCCTACCGGCAATAATAAGGGGGCGCTGAGCCTCATTTATAAGCCTTGCTGCTTTCTTAATTTGTGCCGGGTGCCCCCGCAGTATTGGCTCGTAGCCTGGTAAATCCAGCTTGTTTGGGTAGCAAAACTCTGCCTGGTCTATTTGCACATCTCGCGGTATATCAATGAGTATCGGGCCGGGGCGCCCCGTCTTAGCTAAATGAAAAGCCTCCTTAACTGTGTTGGCTAGGGAATCCACATCAAGAACAAGGTAGTTATGCTTGGTAATAGGTAAAGTGATACCGGTGATGTCTACCTCTTGGAAGGCATCCTTGCCAATAAAAGGTCTGGCTACCTGTCCGGTGATGGCTACCAGAGGAACAGAATCAAGACAAGCATTGGCAATCCCGGTTACTAGGTTGGTTGCCCCCGGACCAGAAGTCGTCAGGCATACCCCGACCTTCCCTGTGGCCCTGGCGTAGCCATCGGCAGCATGAGCCGCACCCTGTTCGTGGCGCACCAGAATAAGACGAAGCTGAGGATAATGAGGCAAGGTATCACATAGTGGTAAAATAGCTCCACCGGGGAAACCAAAAATAACTTCTACCCCTTCTCTTACCAGACTTTCACATATAATCTGGGCACCTGTCATCTTCATAATAAAAACCCCTTATCGCTTGAATACTGCTCCTGCACTGGCTGAACCTACCTTCTCTGCATAGTATCTAAGATAGCCTGTTTTTACCTTAGGCTCAAACTCACCGAGATGAGCTAGACGCTTAGTCATCTCTTTATCACTGAGCTCTACTTCAAGCTTATAGTTTGGGATATCAATCTTAATTATATCCCCGTCCTTCAAAGCAGCAATAGGCCCCTGACTGGCTGCCTCCGGGGAGATATGACCGATAGCCGTACCACGACTGCCACCGGAAAAACGTCCGTCAGTAATAAGAGCAACCTCCTTATCCATACCCCTACCACTCAAGAAAGCAGTGGGAGCCAGCATCTCTCTCATGCCAGGTCCCCCTTTAGGTCCCTCGTAGCGAATGACTATTACCTCACCGGGTCTTATAGTGCCACTCATAATAGCTGAAGTAGCTTCTTCCTCGGAGTTAAATACCTTGGCTGGTCCTTGATGAACCAGCATCTCAGGAGCTACGGCTGCCTTTTTTACTACCGCTCCTTCTGGAGCTAGATTACCAAAAAGGATAGCAATACCTCCTGTAGCCAAGTAAGCATCGTCGGTGGAGCGAATAATCTTTCTATCCACGAATTGACTGTCAGCAATAACCTGAGCCACTGTTTTCCCCGACACTGTTTTTGCTCTTAGCCCTAATAGCCCCTGTAGCTCCTTCATCACGGCAGTTATGCCTCCAGCCTGGTCTAAGTCCTCAATATAGTGGTCACCAGCTGGGCTCAGCTTGCATAAGGTAGGCGTGTGTTCACTTATCTCATTTATTAGTGGCAGTGGGAAATCAATCCCGGCCTCATGAGCTATTGCTTTGAGGTGCAAGACAGAGTTAGTGCTACCACCTAATGCCATATCAACCGTAAAAGCATTATGGATAGAATCCTTGGTGATAATATCCCGAGGCCGAATATCTTTAGTTAATAACTCCAGAACCAGTTGGCCAGCTTCTTTAGCTAGACGCCGCCGCCTGGCATCAACTGCTGGAATAGTCCCGTTACCTGGCAATCCCATTCCCATTGCTTCGGTGGCACAATTCATGGTATTGGCAGTAAACATCCCAGCACAGCTACCACACCCAGGACAGGCAATCTCCACCAACTGCTCCAGTTCTGCCTCGGTCATCTGCCCATTGGTGACCTTACCTACTGCTTCAAAGGCAGAGATGTAGTCAACCCTCTTAATCTCGCTATTATTGCTTAGGTGCCCAGCTAGCATAGGTCCGCCACTAATAAAGATAGATGGCAGGTTCAGTCTTACTGCTGCCATAAGCATCCCGGGAACTATCTTGTCACAATTAGGAATAAAGACTAAAGCATCAAAGGCATGAGCCTCAGCCATTATTTCAATTGAGTCAGCTATTAGCTCACGGCTAGGCAAGCTATATTTCATACCAAGGTGGTTCATAGCGATGCCATCACACACCGCGATAGTATTAAACTCGAAGGGAACGCCTCCCGCACTGAGCACCCCGGTCTTAACCGCCTGGGCGATATCTCGCAAATGTATATGCCCTGGGACAATCTCAGTAAAACTATTGACAACGCCGATAAAAGGCTTATCTATCTCCTCTCGCCTCCAGCCTAGGGCGTGGAGTAAAGACCGGTGTGGTGCCCGCTCTATACCTTTTTTAATAATGTCACTTTTCATGTCTTTGCTTCCTCTCATAATAATTAAAAACCGTCCGCCGCGGCGGACGGAGTAAAAACTCTAAAATCCCACCTTAAGCCTTACTAACGAAACATAACACATTGCCCGATTATTGTCAAACCGACTTTCATATGACTAGCTTTCCATATTCTTTATCTTATCCACCCGGCGCTGGTGCCTTCCCCCCTCAAACTCGGTAGTAAGAAAGGCGTTGACGATTTCAACTGCTGGCTCTTGTTTTTGTTCCTTGCCTGCCCCAAGACACAGTATATTGGCATCATTGTGCTGACGAGCCCGGCGAGCATTGAAGGCATTATAACAAAGGGCGGCTCTTATCCCTTTAATCTTGTTGGCAGCAATGCTCATGCCAATACCGGTATCACACGTCAAAATACCAAACTCAAAATAACCGTTGGCTACTGCTTCAGCTACTTTTTGGGCAATATCTGGGTAATCTACCGAGTCAGGAGTATAACAGCCAAAGTCTTCATAGCTATAGTTCGCCTCAGTAACTAGCTTTATAATAAACTGCTTAAGATTTAATCCTCGATGGTCACAGCCAATAGCAATACGCATTACCTAATCTCCTCTCTTGAACCGAATATTGCCGCGTATTTGCTCAATTTCCTTTCTTGATATCGCCCCTTCCCGTAAAACTACAGGCATCTCCCCAGTCACATCCACTATAGTAGATTCTCTACCGCCCGGGCACCGGCCACCATCAATAACCAAATCTATCTTATCACCAAACTGAGAATGGACTTCGTCTGCCGTCAAAGCACTTGGCTTACCACTCAGATTAGCGCTTGTGCCCACAATAGGCATTCCCAGACCATCAGCGAGGGCAATAGGGATAGGATGAGCTGGAATGCGAACGGCTACTGTTATACCCCCACCAGTGATAATATCAAGGACTAAGTCGGACTTATGTAAAACTATTGTTAAGGCACCGGGGAGAAATTTGCGGGCTAAACGCCAGGCAATTGGCGGTACATATTCAGCAACTTCACTTATTTGCACCGTGTGAGCTAGAAGCAAGGGAAGTGCCATATTTCTTGGTCGTTTCTTTATCTGATAGACCCTCTCTATAGCTTGATACAGGTTAGCACCAGCACCCAGCCCATAGACAGTATCAGTAGGAAAGGCAACTACCCCCCCTTGCTTAAGGATAGAAATGCCTCTCTCAACTTGCTGCTGAATACTTGGAGAAAGCTTAGCTAATATTACCTTTGCCATTTAATGAGAACGTTTTTCTCCTGACGACAGTATATCACAGTATTTAGCAGTAACCCAAAGCGGTTATAGAGCATCGTATTACGCTCTTTGGTTGATTAGTGTATAATAGAGCTAAATAAAAGGAGGCATAAAAGGCTAGAGGTCAACGGTACTGGTTAATTGTACATAAGGAGGCTGATAAACGCGATTATTTGAACCGGGTAGAATAGGAAAGCTCTCTATAAAGAACCGAATTGCAATGGCTCCAATGCTTTTTGATGCACTTGCGGAACCGGATGGCAGGTTGTCGCAACAGGCTATAGATTACTATATTGCTCGGGCCAAGGGTGGAACAGGGCTAATAATAACTAGTGTTACTTTTGTGAGCCGGAAGATAGAGCAACCTCCAATCACACTTTTGCCCTGCCGTCTTATGGCTGATAGTAAAATGTATATAGCTCGGTTTAATCAGTTGGCGGAAACTGCGCATGACTATGGAACCAAGGTTGCTGTCCAGTTGACAGCCGGATTCGGGCGTGTTGCTCGAACTAATGTATTCCGGAGTAGACTGGTAGCACCATCTGCTTTGCCTTGTTTTTGGGACCCTAGCATCACAGCCCGGGAGTTAACTACTGAAGAGGTTGAGCGATTGGTACAGGCCTTCGGGTTTGCCGCTGAAATGCTAGTCACTGCTGGAATAGATGCTATAGAGCTACACGGTCATGAGGGATACCTCTTTGACCAGTTTCAGACAGCTCTCTGGAATAAGCGAACTGACAAATATGGTGGAAACTTGGAGAGCCGACTTAGATTTCCTCTGGAGGCAATTGAGGCTGTAAAGAAGGGCGCTGGAGCCGACTTCCCCATAATCTATAGGTTCGGTCTTACGCATTATTTAGATGGGGGACGAGAAATTGAGGAAGGGCTTGAGATAGCTCGCCGACTGGAGGCAGCCGGAGTTGCCGCCCTTGATATAGATGCTGGCTGCTACGAGACCACATATTGGCCCCATCCGCCGACTTCCCAACCACCGGGCTGCATGGTTGATTTGGCAGAGATGGCAAAGAAGGTTGTCAACATCCCGGTTATGGCTGTAGGAAAACTGGGATACCCGGAGTTAGCAGAGAGAGTATTGCAGGAAGGAAAAGCCGACTTCATTATATTAGGGAGAGCCTTGCTTGCTGACCCAGAATGGGCGAATAAGGTGAAGGAGGGAAGAAGGGAAGATGTCTGCCCGTGTATTGGATGCCAGGAAGGTTGTATCGGTAGAATAGGGCAAGGTAAGTATATTAGCTGCGCAGTGAATCCAACAACAGGAATGGAGAGGGAGCTTACCATAAGCTTAGCACAAAAGAAAAAATCAGTGCTTGTAGTTGGTGGGGGGCCAAGTGGCATGGAGGCAGCTAGGGTTGCCGCACTAAGGGGCCATAAAGTTACATTAAGGGAGAAGGGTGATGCCTTGGGGGGAAACCTGATACCAGCCTCAATACCCGATTTTAAGCAGGATTACAGAATACTAATAAATTACCTCTCCACTCAAATAAAAAAGCTTGGAGTAGCCATAGAACTCGGGAAGGAAGCTACACCAGAGCAAATCCAAAAAATGAAGCCAGACGTCGTCTTCATTGCCACTGGTAGCACACCAATCATTCCTGAGATTCCAGGAGCGGACAAGGCAAAGGTAGTTACTGCTATTGATGTGCTTTTGGGTAGAAAGGAAGCTGGAGAATCGGTAGTTGCAATCGGTGGTGGGCTTGTTGGTTGTGAGACTGCGCTACACTTGGCACAAAAGGGCAAGAAATTGACCATCGTGGAGATTTTAGATAGTATAGCGCGTGATATACCTTTTGCCAACCATATGCACCTACTGAAACTGCTAGCCGATAACAATGTGAAGATTTTGACTGAGACCAGCGTTGCCGAGATAATGGACGATAGCGTGGTCATTACTAATAAATATGGTAAGAGAAGCAAACTAGAGAACGATACCGTAGTGCTTGCTTTAGGCTTAAGGTCCAACAGCGGACTTGAGAAAGCCTTAAAGGATAAAGTGCCGGAGATATATGCCATCGGTGACTGCGTGGAACCACGCAAGGTATTAAATGCTATCTGGGAGGGATATCGTTTCGCTCGCCTAATTTAGCACAATGGCCAAAAATAAGTTAAAACAAACCTCCAATAAGAGTCGTCGAGTAGCTACCAGTGGCGATATTGAGGTCTCTACCTACCTAGAAATTGCTAAGGAGATAGGTGGCGAGCAACCGGTTGCTGCTAAGGAAGCTGTATCTGGAGCTGAGCGCGAGGCTGTAATTGTTATTGACTTTGGCTCGCAATATAGTATGCTCATTGCCCGTCGGGTCCGCGAGTGTCAGGTGTACTGCGAGCTAGTACCCTATGATACGCCGTGGGAAAAGATAGCTCCGCTGAACCCAAAGGGATTCATCCTCTCCGGAGGACCAGCCAGTGTCTATGAACCGGGTGCTCCTCTGGCTCCGGCTTATATTTATGAGAGCCACCTACCCGTATTGGGTATCTGCTATGGGATGCAAGTTCTCACCGAACAGCTCGGCGGAAAGGTTACGCCGGGAATAAAAAACGAGTATGGTCACGCCATCCTCCACCTGAGTGATGTAGATTCGCCCTTATTCGCCAATTTACCTGCGTCTGCGTCGGTATGGATGAGCCATGCTGACCGGATTGAAGAAATGCCGCCTGGTTTTACTGCTTTAGCCTATACTGAAAATTCACCCATTGCCGTTATGGGTAATAAAGAGGGAATATACGGTCTTCAGTTCCATCCCGAGGTAGTTCATACCCCTGAAGGAAAGACCATTCTAAAAAATTTCGTCTACAAAATCTGTGGCTGCCAAGGAAACTGGACGATAGGTAACTTCATAGACGAGAGCATATCTGGAATCAAAAAACAAGTAGGGAAAGGGAAGGTCATCAGTGCTCTCTCCGGAGGGGTTGATTCAGCAGTGGTCGCTACTCTCATCCATCGGGCAGTGGGCGACCAGCTTACCTGCATCTTCGTTAATCACGGACTGCTACGGCGTGAAGAAGTAGAAAGAACTTTTAATGTCTTCCGGCTTAATTTAGGCATGAATATTATCTATGTTGACGCCAGCGAGAGATTCCTCAACCACCTAAAAGGGGTAACCGACCCGGAGATGAAACGTAAGATTATTGGCGAGGAATTCATCCGAGTATTTGAGGAGGAAGCTAATAAAATAGGTAAGGTTGATTTTCTTGCTCAGGGAACCCTTTACCCTGATGTCATTGAGAGTGCTTCTTCAGGAAGTAAAGCCTCAGCCAAGATAAAGACTCACCATAACGTTGGCGGATTGCCCGCCAAGATGACCCTCAATCTGCTTGAACCGCTACGGAACCTGTTTAAGGACGAGGTGCGTCAAGTAGGATCAGCCCTGGGTTTGCCCGAAGAAATGGTATGGCGGCAACCCTTCCCCGGACCAGGTTTAGCCATTCGCATTATTGGCGAAGTAACCAAGGAGAAGCTGGAGATACTGCGTGGTGCTGATTGGGTGGTTATGAACGAGATTAAAAAAGCAAAGCTATACCGGCAACTGTGGCAAAGCTTTGCCGTGCTGACCGATGTTAAATCGGTAGGCGTGATGGGGGATTATAGAACCTATGGCTATCTGATTGCCGTCCGGGCTGTAACCAGCGAGGATGCCATGACCGCCGACTGGGCGCGTCTCCCCTACGATGTTTTAGCCCGTATCTCCAACCGCATCGTCAACGAAGTCCCCGGTGTCAACCGCGTTGTCTACGACATTACCTCCAAGCCACCATCAACTATCGAGTGGGAGTGAGAATGAATTGAATAAGGGAGGAACAGGCACAAAATAATGATATTTTAAAAGGGAAACAATTCGTATCTGTTTAGCTTTGAGAATTGTTTTTAAAGTTATGTCAATTATAGAGTGGGAGTAAGAGGGGATAGGGGAGTGATAGCTAATGCAATTCTTAGGTTTTTGCTGACTCCGATAAGATTTATTTTCTTTATCCCAGAAATGGTCACGACGTTAATTCTTGGACTTATTTTTGGAATACCACCAATCGGATTTGTCTATGTCATCATTATGACTATAATCTGGCTCCCTTTTTATGGATTCATATTTGGTACAAGTTGGCTATATAAGAAAGTACCCGTACTTGGATTTCCGTTGGCGTTGATTGGAATACCCATAGTAATCATCATAAACACCTTTTTACAACTTATGCCTAATCCTGATAAAAAGGATAAGTATAATAAAGCTACAATTTGTGATTCCTTCCCCTTCTCAATGCCTTCCCAGCTAGTAGGTCAAGTAATAACTGATTAGTGAACAGGGGGTGAGGTAGATAATAAAGATACTGGTTGTTGGGGGCGGGGCTAGAGAACACACCCTAGTCTGGAAGCTAGCCCAGAGCCCCAAGGCTAAAGAAATTTATGTTGCTCCGGGTAATGCTGGCACTGCCCGGATTGCCCATAACCTTGATATTAGCCCTACTGACCTAGAATCGCTGGCTAAAGCCGCTCAGGAAAGAAGAGTTGAGCTGGTTGTCGTTGGGCCAGAAGCACCCCTAGCCGAAGGCATCGTTGACCACTTTCAGGATATAGGCATCCCTATCTTTGGTCCAACCAAGGCAGCGGCACAGATAGAATCAAGCAAGGTATTCGCCAAGGAACTAATGCAGAAATATAATATTCCCTGCGCTCGCAGTGTCAGCTTCTCGACATATACTCAGGCCAAAAAATATGTCCAGCGCCAGCAGCCACCCCTCGTCGTTAAAGCTGATGGGCTAGCCGCGGGCAAAGGGGTAACCGTGGCCAATTCAATCCCGCAAGCCTTAGAAGCCCTGACCACCGTCATGGAAGTTAAAGCCTTTGGCGCGGCTGGGGATAGAGTGGTTATTGAAGAGTGCCTATCAGGAAGAGAGATGAGCGCTTTTGCTTTTACCGACGGCGTCACTATAGTCCCTATGGCAGCTGCTCGTGACTATAAACCGGTATTTGACGGCGATAACGGGCCTAATACCGGTGGTATGGGCAGTTATAGCCCACCGCACTTTTATAAGCCATCATTAGCTAATAAGGTGATGGAAACCATTATGAAGCCAGCGGTAGAAGCTATGCGTAGAGAGAAAAGGCCTTATAAAGGTGTTCTTTATGGTGGTTTGATGATTACCACTGAAGGACCGAAAGTGCTAGAATTTAATGCCAGGTTTGGTGACCCGGAAAGTCAGGTTATCCTGCCTTTGCTCAAAACAGACCTAGTGGATGTTTTACTGGCAGTGATAAACGGTAACCTTAACCAGATAGGTGTAGAATGGAGTGAGGACGCCTGCGTTGGGGTAGTAGTAGCGTCGGCTGGTTACCCCGGTAAATATAAAACCGGCTTTCCTATTACCGGCTTGGATAGCTTGGATAAGGATATCTTGGTATTCCATGCTGGAACCAAAACAGGCTCAGAACCAAGAGAAGTATTAACTAACGGAGGGCGAGTGCTTACTGTAGTGGCTAGAGGTAAGACTATTGCCGAGGCAAGAGAAAAGGTCTATCTCAATCTGCCCCGAATTCGCTTTGAGGGCTGCCACTACCGAAGGGACATCGCTGAAATTAAATGACGATAGAGTGAGAGTAAGTGAGTAGTTTAAAGGAGCATACAATTGCTAATAAAGTGTCCAAAATGTAGCTCCACAAATACCAAGATGGTGAGCAAAAGTCGGAAGCTTTATCAACTACAGTGTATAGATTGCGGACGCAATTTCAGCATCTCCTACGACGATGTTAGTAAGCTAAAAGGGAAATAAGGGGAGTTCCAGAGGGGCGAAGCCCCTCTTATATAAATCTCTCCCTCTCCTTTGAAGGAGAGGGAGATAAAGGGGGTGAGGTCGATAATATGCCATTAGTAGCTGTCGTTACGGGTTCTAAATCAGATGCTGAAGCCATGCAGCCAACACTAGATGTGCTAACGGGTCTTGGTATTGACTATGAGGTCAATGTAATATCAGCCCACCGCACCCCAGAAAAGGCTAGACAATATGGACTTTCTGCCCGGAGTCGAGGGATTGAGGTCATAATCGCTGCGGCTGGAGGAGCTGCCCATTTGCCTGGGGTTCTGGCCAGCTGGACTACTCTACCCGTCATTGGTGTGCCACTAGCCACCAGCGAACTAAAGGGTATAGACGCCCTCTATTCTATCGTTCAGATGCCGGCCGGTATTCCGGTAGCTAGCATGGCCGTAGGCACGGCCGGGGCTAAGAATGCTGCCTATCTAGCCGCTGAAATTCTGGGGCTGAAACATGATAAAGTCAGGGAAACATATGAAAAATATAGAAGCGACCTACAAGGAGACAACAAATGATTGAGCGATACTCCAGACCCCAGATGAAACGGGTCTGGTCAGATGAGAATAAATTTGCTAAATGGCTTGAGGTGGAGATTGCCGTCTGTGAGGCATGGGCTGAGTTAGGGGTTATCCCCAGAGAGGCAGTGCCTAAGATAAAGCTAGCCCGGGTTAACCTTAAGCGCATGGAGGAGATTCTTAAAGAAACTCACCACGATGTAACTGCTTTCCTTGGTGCTATATCGGAGAGCTTAGGCAGCGAATCACGTTTTATTCATCTTGGTCTTACCTCTTCTGATGTAATAGACACTGCCCTCAGCCTGCAACTAGTTGAAGCCACGGAGATACTAAATCAAGACATAAAAGAACTCATTTCGGTATTGGCCCAAAGGGCAATAGAGCATAAATATACGGTTATGATAGGTCGTACCCATGGTATTCATGCCGAACCGACCTCCTTTGGCCTTAAGCTAGCCCTGTGGATGGAGGAGATGAAGCGTAATAGAGTAAGACTTGCTGAAGCCAAGAGAGCCATCGCTGTCGGTAAGATTTCAGGAGCAGTAGGCACCTATGCTACGTTGTCACCTAGGGTTGAAGAGAAGGCTTGTGCTAGATTGAAGCTTGATTCAGCTCCGATATCAAACCAGATTTTGCAACGTGACCGCCATGCCCAATTCGTTACCACTTTAGCTATAATCTCTAGTTCGCTAGAGAAGTTTGCCACTGAGATTAGGGGGCTGCAACGAACCGAGACCAGGGAAGTAGAGGAACCATTCAGCGCTGGGCAGACCGGCTCTTCAGCTATGCCCCATAAGCGGAACCCAGAGCTTTGCGAACGAATCTGCGGATTAGCTCGACTGGTAAGGAGTTATGCGCTGACTTCGATGGAAAATATTGCCCTGTGGCATGAACGCGATATCAGCCACTCCTCCACTGAGCGCATCACTCTGCCTGACTCCTGCCTTATAATGGATTACTCACTCGCTCTTTTTACCTCAATAATGAGAGGATTACAAATTTATCCCCAAAGAATGAAACAAAATATAAAACTTACCAAGGGCTTAATCTTCTCCCAGCGGGTAATGCTAGCTCTTATCGACAAAGGGCTGGGTCGGCAAAAAGCATATGAACTTGTCCAGCGAAACGCTATGAAGGCATGGAAGGGGAATAGAAACTTCCTCAGCTTACTGAAGGCTGATGCTGAGGTTATCGCTACTTTACCTCAAGAAGAGCTTGAGCCACTTTTCGATGAGCAATACTACTTACGCTACGTGAACGAGATTTTTGAGCGGCTGGGCTTAACTGAGGTGCAATGGAAGGAGAGACCTGGTATAACCAAACCCTCCGAGCTAACCCCCAGGGCAATATGAGTTCATCAACCTTGATAAATACGAACCTACCTCTACCGTTGTTCATCCGTGGAAAGGTGCGCGATACCTATGACCTGGGTGACCTGTTGCTCATCGTTGCCACTGACCGAATCTCAGCCTTCGATGCGGTTCTCCCCAGTGGCATACCCAGCAAGGGTTCGGTGCTTAATCAGCTTTCAGCCTTCTGGTTTGAAAAGACTAAAAATTTAGTGCCCAACCATCTAATAGAAGTCGTTTATGATGTCCACTGCCTTGATGCTTACCTTCCCGCTGAGAGCCGCTTCCCTTACCCTTCCTACTTAGCGGGGCGGTCGATGATTGTTAAGAAAGCCAATCGTATCCCTATTGAATGTGTAGTGCGTGGCTATCTTTCCGGGTCAGCCTGGGCAGAATACCAGCAGCAGGGCACAGTTTCTGGCTGTCTTTTGCCTGAAGGCTTGCAGGAAAGCCAGGAACTACCTCAGCCACTATTCACGCCAACCACCAAGGCAGAAACTGGACATGACCAGCCTCTATCTACAGACAAAATGAAGAGATTAGTGAGTAAAGCACTAGCCGAGGAGATAAAGGAGAAAAGCCTAGCTATTTATAGTTATGCCCAAAAATATGCCAGAGCCAGAGGCATTATCATTGCTGATACTAAAATGGAGTTTGGGCTGGACAATAAAAGGCTTATCCTTATTGATGAGCTACTAACCCCAGACTCAAGCCGCTTCTGGGATGCCAGCCAATATAAAGTCGGGCAATCTCAGCCTAGCTATGATAAGCAACCAGTTCGCGATTGGCTTACCCAGGCGGGGTGGAATAAAGAACCGCCAGCCCCCATGCTTCCACCGGAGGTCATTGAGGCTACTACCCAAAGGTATCAACGGGCTTACGAAAGGTTGACAGGTAAGAAGCTAAAGTAATTCCTTAGTGCTAGGCAGTTCACTCGAAATCCGCTTGTCAATTCTGGTTGCGGTATCTAGAGCTCTACCCAAAGCTTTGAACAGCGCCTCTGCTTTGTGGTGGTCGTTAACCCCATAAATAACCTTGGCATGGAGATTAAGCTTAGCTTCGGTAGCGAAAGACTCAAGGAAGTGACGGATAAGGTCGGTGGGAAAGCCTGCCATGTCATTTCTACTAAAGGGCAACTCCAAAACGGTATACCCCCTACCACTGAGGTCTACCACTACCATGGCTAAGGCATCATCCATTGGTACAGTAGCGCTGGCCATGCGGACAATGCCTCGTTTCTCCCCCAAGGCTTTACTCAAGGCTTCACCCAAACAAATGGCAACATCTTCTACCAGATGGTGCTGGTCATCTCCGGTAGCTGATAACTTTATGTCAAATACTCCGTGGCGAGCTACCTGAGCTAACAAATGGTCAAACATTGAAATCCTGGTATCCACTTCACACTTACCACTGCCGTCAATATTAAGCTCCAGACTGATATTCGTTTCTTTGGTCTTTCGTTTAATAGTGGCTAACCTACTCACTTACCTACCCTCCTATTTCCTGAAGTGCTCTGATTAAGGCGTCAGTATGCTCCGGTTTGCCCACACTAATACGAATGAAATTCTGCAAACGCGGCTCGTCAAAGTAACGAACCAGTATTCCTTTGTCTTGTAGCTTCCGCCTGAGTCTCTTAGCATCACAACTCAGAACTTGACACAGAATAAAGTTGGCTTGCGAAGGGAAGGGCTTTAACCATTTTAGCCTCTTCAGTTTATCAAACAGCCTCTCTCTTTCGGTAATTATAGCTTTTACCCTGCCCATCAAATAATCCGTATCCTTCAGCGATTCCTCCACAGCCACCAGCGCAGCAACATTCACATTATATGGTATCTTGATTCTCAGTAGATAATCAGCTATTTTGAGTGGGAAAAGACCGTAACCAACTCTCAAACCAGCCAATCCTGCCCACTTGCTGAATGTCCGCAGCACCATCAAATTGCCATGCTGTCTAACCAGCGGGACCACAGTTTCACCACTAAATTCGTAGTAAGCCTCGTCAACTACCACGGGTAACCCTGTATCCAACAACTCCATAATATCCTGCCGAGGTGTAATCGTGCCGGTCGGGTTGTTAGGACTAGCTAGAAATATTATCTTCGTTTTGCCGCTTATGGCTGCCTTTATGGCACTTACCTTAACCGCAAACTTTTCGTCCCTGGGTACTTCGACTAAAGTACCGCCGCATAGCTCCGTACTAAAACGGTATATGCCAAAGGTGGGAACGCAATTTATCACCTCGTCACCTTGGCTAATGAATAAGCGTAAAACAAGGTCGATTAGCTGATTACTGGCGCTGCCCGCTACGATATGCTCAGCACTAACGCCCGTATATCCCGCTAACAATTTCCTGAGTCTAGTTTGGCCATTGTCAGGATAGATATTTAAATCGGGATAGGTAGCCAAGGCCCGGTTTACTCTTGGTGAGCAGCCATAGGGATTCTCATTAGCATCCAGCTTGATGATATTTTCTACCGGAACTTCAACCTTCCCCTCTAACGCCTCCGGGGATTTCCGGGCGGAATAGCCACCAAAGTTAATCAAATCAGGCCGGATAAATCTCTCTATACCATCAGAAGGAGTCACTAATGTAATACCTCCTTAATCTAATGCCTCTAGCCTTTTCTCCATTGCCCGGGCATGGGCTTCCAGCCCTTCAGCCCTAGCCAAGGTCACTGCGGCTTGACCCAGCTGGTTTAAACCAGCCTCATCTATATCAACCAGGTTTATAAACTTAATAAAATCCATTATATTAAGCGGCGAACTGAAGCGAGCCGTCCCGCCGGTAGGTAAAACGTGGCTTGGCCCAGCTACATAATCGCCTAAAACGACGGCTGAATTTTCACCGATAAATATACACCCGGCATTAGACACCTGGCTAATGTAGGAACTTGCTCTATCAATCATCAGGCAAAGGTGCTCAGGAGCATAGAGGTTAGCCAATTCTATAGCTTCATCTATATTGTTGACCACTATTATCTTCCCATTATTTTTTAAAGATTCTGTAGCAATAGCCTGCCGGGGCAAATCCTTTAGCTGTTGCTTAACCTCCTGATTAACTTCGTCGGCTAATCTTGGCGAGGTGGTTATCAAAATAGCCGAGGCTAATGGGTCATGCTCGGCCTGAGCTAAAAGGTCGGCAGCACAGTATTTAGGGCTAGCTGTTTCATCAGCAATAATTAATACCTCGCTTGGTCCCTGGAGCCCATCAATATCAACTGCTCCGTATACCATTTTTTTAGCTAGAACCACAAAAATGTTGCCTGGGCCACAAATCTTATCCACTTTGGGAACAGATTTAGTGCCAAAGGCTAGGGCGGCGATTGCTTGAGCACCACCGGCGGAAAAAATGCGGTCAACCCCAGCAATGTCAGCAGCCACTAAAGTAGATGGAGGGACTCTCCCGCCTAGTCCTGGTGGCGTAGTCAAAATAATCTCTTTGACTCCAGCGACCCTAGCTGGAACGACAGTCATCAGCAGTGTTGACGGATAACTGGCAGTACCTCCCGGAGCATAAACACCGATACGCCCCAGCGGGCGTATTAACTGACCCGAATCCAGGCTGGTAACACCACTCCAAATGCTGTCCTTTTGCTTCGTGTGAAAAGCACGTATTCGTTCGGCGGCTAGCCTGAGTGCTGATAGAAGCCCAGAGTCCACTTTCTGGTAAGCGCCGGCTATTTCCTTTTTGGCTACCTCCAGTGAGCTAAGTTTTATCCCATCGAACTTCAGGGTATAATCAAAAAGGGCAGCATCCCCCTTATGACGCACTTCATCTATAATCTGCCTGACTGCTTGCTCACGTTGCTCAATGTCCGGCACCTCTTCTAGCGGAACCTGTCTAGACAATACCGATTCTGCCGACCGTAAACCTTTAATGATTTTCAATCTAAATATCCTCCACTGCGGTTTGCAGGGTTTCAATAAAAGTCTTTATCCTTTCCCTTTTGGTAGAATTGAATACTTTGCCAGCATCTCCAATCAGGCAGGCTGTCGATTCAAAAAGGGTATCAATAATCTTAAGGTTATGCCTGGCTATGGTTCGCCCCGTCTGGGTATTCTCAATTAACAGGTCAGCGTCCTCAGGAAGAAAGGCCTCACTGGCTCCCCAGGTAGGAATTATCCGGTATAGTCCAAGGTGATTATCCCTAGCATATTTATCAGCGATGTTCACATACTCTGAGGCTACCCTAAGTGGAGCCAATTGCTCAGCACTGAGCTGCCTTAAGCTATAGACATCACTAACCGGTAAATCCTTACTTACTACAGCTACTATTTTTACCTTCCCAAACTTGAGGCCCAGAAGCTCTGTTATCGGGCTTGATGGGAACTGGTAAAGATGCTCCAGAAACCAATCTCTACCGGTGATAGCCAAATCAAAATTCCCGTTAGCTACCTGCAGTGGCATATCCTGAGGTCTAATCACCTTAATCATAACTCCACCTAAGTTAGTGGTTGGTCGGCGATTACCAGTTGGTGATGGATAATCGTCAATCTGGATGCCAGCTTTTTCTAATAGCTTAAGGGTAGGTAATTGTTGATGTCCATCGGGTAAAGCTAATCGGACTACATCCTCAGCTGTCTCCCTAAAAGGATATCGGCCGACTATTTCTGGTGTTCTGGTTTTAGATATTGAAGAAAGACGTCTCTCACCAGTAAGCAGTCCATCTTCAACAGACGCCAATACCTCACCCATATCTTTTGTTTCCCAGCTGCTCCTATTAGCTATCAGAAAAGCACTGAAACTAAGGACTTTACTTACTGGCACCAGGTCATTATTAAAGGCTTCTTCTCCTACCTTCCCTGGGATTAGTGCCAAATCAGCATTTTCCGGGGGATAAACCTCAGCTGCCCCCCATAGCGGAAAGATGCTGAACCATCTCAATCGAGCGTTAGCCGCAAAAGACTCAGCTAGGTTAGGATACTCGCTGGCAATGCGTATAGCTTCTGTCTTCGCTTGCATTGCCTCTACGGTAGCTAAAGCTTCAGACCGGCTGGCAACCAGATATAAGGCACCCTCTCCATATCTCAGATTTTTTACCTTAACTAAAGGGCTGCTCGGGTATTTAGCCAAAAGCTCTTCAACCCAATCCAGTCCGCAAATCCCTAAATCGTAGTTGCCCACGGCAACCTGAATAGGAATATCCTTCTCATGGAATATCTTAGCGGAGAGATTAGAAAACCTTCGTGATTTGAGACGGTAGAGGCGTGCACCTTCAGTATAGCCACTGAGCCCCCAACTGGCTTTCTGGAGTAAGGTAGCTGTCTCACCTAAAAAGCGACCTTTAGGCAGTGCTATCCTTATTGTCACCTTCCCCCTCCCCTAGCAATGCCAAAACTTCATCCGCTGTTTGCGCCTCAAACTCTCTGCGTTTAACCTGGTCAATCAAAACAAGTAGGGGTGCTTTTTTCTGAACATCAAGCATCCACCTCAGATTGGATAGCTCCTGACCGCCTAGGTAAAATTCAGCCACATACCCCGCTTTGCGAAGGTAACTGGCAATACCAAAGCCCTCCTTTATTGCCTCTGGCCTAACCCTAATCATTATTCTTTGAGGTTGAGGTTTAGCCGAAGCTTCTAGCTTGATTAGGCTCATCAAGCGGTCAAGGTAAAGGGCAAAGCCTGAGGCGGGAATATCCTTGCCCCCCATTAACGGGATAAGGGCATCATATCTCCCCCCACCACCTATGCTCTCCCCACCTATAAAGAGCTGGAAAATCACACCGGTATAATATTCAAAGCCCCGCCCTGAAGCTAGGTCAATCTGGTAATCGCAGCCTAGAGCCTCAAGGAGTTCAACAATATTTATAAAGTTATTAAGGGAGGGCTCAAACTCCGGTAAACTCTGGGAAAATAGAGCCGGTAAATTCTTTAAAAACCCAAATGGTTTCCCTTTCAGGTCTAGCAAGAGAGTCAGAGCTTTTCTTAACTCAGGTTCCCTAAGCTTTACTCTAGCCAGTGCTTCCACATCCCCATCTAAAATCTGGTCAAAGAGCTTGGTCTGCTCTCCAGGACTTAGCCTGAGTTTTGCCAGTAACGCCCTTATTAAACCAGCATGGGATAACCTCAACTCTATGCCACTAAGCCCTAACTTTTTCAAAACCTCTAAAGCCAGCACTACCAATTCCACATCGGCTATAGCTGACCCTATGCCTATAAGTTCAGCGCCGCATTGCCATCTCTCCCTTGTCTCCTTCCCCGTCTCTTCAAAAATAAAGACATTAGCCACATAGAAGAGCTTAGCCAACCTCTTTTCTTCCATACTATCAATATAAAGCCTAGCAGCCGGGATAGTGCCATCAGGTCTAAGCACTACCCTCTCTCCACTCCAGCCATCCCAATCAAGGAAGGAATAGACCTTGTTTAGCCGGCTAGGGGTAAGTGTCCCGGTTGAGGTAAATAGGTGGAGATACTCAAGCGTTGGCGTCCTAATCTCCTCGTACCCCCACTTGAGGCAGCAATCCCTGAATGCCCCCTCAATCAAGCGAAACCTTGCCATTTCCTCAGGGGATAAATCTCTGGTTCCCTTACACCTTTGGACTTTCATTTCACACCCTTTATGAACAGTCAGTAAATTCTATACCAATCTGCCTAGCTATTCAACCATTAATATTTTATGTAAACTTCTCTCCTGATCCGGTTGCAATGAAACTCTAATAACCATATAATTTAATTATACCGGTTGTAAAGGGTGGTTATGCTAAAATTTATACGCATTATATTATTAGGCTTAGTAATTAGCGCCTCTACTGCCATCGAGGCTGAGGCGGCTAGTCCTAGGATTGATGTGCTCCATGTCGAAGGAACTGTCAACCCCGTCCTTGTTGATTATATTGAGCGTGGCATTAACCAAGCGGAGGAAGATAACGCCATAGCTTGCATTATTCAACTGGATACGCCCGGTGGTTTAGTGGACTCCATGCTTGATATCGTGGAGGACATCATTAATGCCCGCGTTCCAATAGTAGTCTATATCTCTCCAGCCGGAGCTTGGGCTGCCTCAGCGGGCACCTTCATCACCATGGCCGCCCATGTCGCCGCTATGGCACCAGCGACTAATATCGGTGCTGCCCACCCGGTATCAATAGGCGATGAAACCGAGATGACGGAAACTGAAGAGCAAAAAACAGTCAGCATCATTGCTAGTAAAGCTAAAACTATTGCTGAGCTGCAAGGTCGCAATGCTGAGTGGGCGGAAGAGGCAGTTAGGGAAAGCGTCTCAGCTACAGAGCAGGAGGCTCTGGAGCTTAATGTTATCGACATGATTGCCTCTGACCTTAACTCTCTCGTCTCACAACTTGATAACCGACAGGTAATTATGCTGGATGGTAGGGCAGTTACCCTCCATACTCAAGGAGCCACCATTAACCACATCAATATGACCACAATTGAGGATTTCCTCTATGCCATCACTGACCCAAACATTGCCTATATTCTGCTAAGTGTGGCTTCACTCGGTATAATGGCTGAAATCTTTAGCCCCGGGCTTATTTTCCCAGGGATAGTCGGTGGTATCTGTGGCTTGTTAGCCTTCTACTCCCTGGGAGTATTACCAGTAAATTATACTGGAGTGCTGCTGGTAGTTCTAGCCTTCGGTCTCTTTATTGCTGAGGCATTTACGGCGACCTTTGGTTTATTCACCGCCGGGGGCGTAATTTCGTTAGTTCTCGGCTCCTTAATCTTATTTAAGGGAGGCCCTCTGTTTCAAGTAAGTCCCTGGCTTATTGCTACAGTAGCCATTATTGTTGTTGCCCTCTTTGTCTTCGTGATTAGCCAGGTAATCCGGGCGCACCGCCGGCAGGTAACCACTGGCAAGGAAGAGCTAATAGGCAAGACAGCGGTAGTTAGGGTAGCCCTGGAACCTGAAGGACAGGTTTTCTTTAAGGGCGAACTGTGGCGAGCAATATCAGAAACGGGTCGGGTAGAACCCGGGGAGGGGGTGATTATAACCAAGGTTGACGGGTTGAAATTATATGTAACCAAAAAAGAATAAAGGAGGTAAACAAATGACCTGGATTATTTACACTGTAATTGCATTCGTCGTGCTTATACTTATCTCGATGGCAGTTAAAATTGTCAAGGAGTGGGAGCGGGGAGTTATTCTCCGCCTTGGGAGGCTAATAGGAGCTAAGGGTCCCGGTCTATTCATCATCATCCCATTTGTTGACCGGATGATAAAGGTAGACCTTCGGGTAGTAACCATGGATGTTCCACGACAGGATGTAATCACCAAGGATAATGTTACTGTCCAGGTAGATGCCGTGGTGTATTTCAGGGTGGTTGAACCGGAATCAGCTGTAACCAAGGTTCTGGACCATGTTCGGGCTACCTCCCTCATATCCCAGACGACACTGCGAAATGTTTTGGGACAATCCGAGCTTGATGAACTGCTGACCCAAAGGGAAAGGCTTAACCAGATGCTGCAGAAGATAATTGACGAACAAACCGACCCGTGGGGGGTAAAGGTCAGCATTGTAGAGATTAAGTCAGTGGAACTCCCGGAAACGATGAGGCGGTCTATGGCAGCTCAAGCTGAGGCAGAACGGGAGAGACGAGCCAAAATCATCCATGCCGATGGTGAGTTCCAGGCATCAGAGAGGTTAGCTGAGGCCGGGGCTGTTATCGCCAAGGAGCCAACTACGCTACAGCTCCGTTATTTGCAAACACTCACCGAGATAGCTTCAGAAAAAAATAGCACCATAATCTTCCCCATACCTATAGACCTTATTACTATGTTTATGAACCGAGGCACCAGTGGCCAGTCAGGTGAAAAGGCTACCAAATAGTGCGGCTAATAGAGTAGCGTGGGGGGCAGAGTTACTTGATGAAAGCTTTGCCCCCTCCCCTGCTCATTAAGTTATGATGGTTAGTCACGCAGGGTA
>Ga0172362_10001152_pt1 | contig 22455 bp, 15 predicted proteins | sample LakKivs1_kivu2a2_FD_114534 | JGI IMG/M metagenome (GOLD analysis project Ga0172362, IMG submission 114534) | Sediment microbial communities from Lake Kivu, Rwanda - Sediment s1_kivu2a2 | ecosystem: Environmental > Aquatic > Freshwater > Lake > Sediment | place: Rwanda: Western Province, Lake... | reverse complement strand
TTCTGAGTGTGGCGACCATGTCACATGATACCATGAGAATGGATAACAACAATGACCATAAGCGTCAAAATGCATTCTCGCACCTGTAGCGTCAGAAAAGGTTACAGAAACGGTTAGAATCTTATAGCTTCTGGGCAAGATTGTTCCAACATTTATGTATGTATCATTAAACCACGTCGGATAAACACAGCCCGAAGGCCAATATCTTATGCCGTAGGGTTTCGGCTTGCCGTATTGAAAAGCGGTTTTCGGTATAGATGCGCCGTCTATTGTTAGGCTTTGAAGATTGTTGTAGGCAACGTCGTTTAGGGCTACTATTAAATGTGTGTCATCGGATCTAAGGCACATACTAGTGTCATATATTTTCACAGTGAAACTCCATGAATTTCCAGTTTGGTTCAGAAGCCAGCCTTCATCTATCCATGGATCTCCAGTACTCTGCTTTATCCACGTGCCTTCAGGCAGAGAAACGCGCAAAATCGCTGGGTCAACTACTTCCACAACTTGTACATAAGAACCAACCAGTCCATCGTTATCTGTGACCGTTAGTGTTACTGTGTAATTATCGTACATTGTGTATACGTGTTCAATTGTGGGAGTTGTAACAGTTGTTACGTTTCCATCTCCGAAATCCCATGCATATGTTGCAATGTATCCGTCTGGGTCATAGCTCTCTGAAGCATTGAAGGTGACAGTGTCGTTTGCAACTGGATAAGTCGGTTGGTAAGTGAACGACGCAGTTGGCGGTGTGCTTTCGTAGATTACTTCTAAGTATGGGTCATTCGTTGTGCCACTATATTCTTTGCTTGCGAAATATCTTGCAAGGTTCGGATTGTTCTGAGTGGGGTCATCCAATAGAAGCTTTACAACTACACTTAGTATTTTGTCTCCAGAATATTGCGTTTGACCGTAGGCGGTAATATCCCAACAATAATACTGTCCAGTTCCTCCAACAGAAATGCTTGTAATTAGTGAACCTACTGCAGGTGCATTATTCCACGTTATGCTGGATTCGTACCAGTTGTCACCTGTTTCATGTGCGTAAATTTCAACGCTTGGGTTGAAATCCATATAAGTGCAGTATAAGTAAATCCTAACAGAAGTTACTGTTTTACCGTTCGGAATAGAACTCAAATCGAATTTCAGATAACTTCTCCTTGTTCTGGAATCAGATTTGACTCGCAAGCTTGTTTCATACCCGTGACTACCGTTTGGGAATTCAGCTTCAACCCAAGAGTCATCTGTTGGATACAAGCAAGAGGTGTAAGAAGACTCAACAGGAAACACAAGCAAAGGGGAAAGCATCAGAAAGATTATTAAAAGCAATACAAGTGACTGCTTCAACCTCGAATACACTATCCTCTCCCCTCGGCAACTTAAATTTAAAGTGTTCAGAAAATTTAAGGCTTTTGGAACTATCTTCTATATCAAATTAGGATATCATGTTCATGTCATTTACATTCGTTTTAATCTGTGGCAACACTTCTTTTGTGTGCATTATCAAGGAGAAATTGTTGGTGGTAACACGAAACTTTTCAGGCTTATAGCAATATTTGTGAGGAAAAAAGTTAGTGAGTGGTAACAGCGTAGAGGGCAAAAGTTGTGTGAAAGCATGAATTTTCATGCATTGTAGTTTCAATAATAATGTTAAACGTTTTTTAGAAAAAAAAAGGTGATTTCATGATTAGTTTGCTGTGCTATAGAGGTTTTGAGGTTTTCCAAGCTTTTTTCTTGATTAAAGCAACTGCGATTAATGTTAAAGCCATGAATATTGGCAGTATCGAAATGTTAGCGAATTCAGGTATTACATTGTAGTTGCCATCAAATGTCGTGATTGATATTTTTACTAGGTCGTAGTTTTTAACCCATGTGTAGGTCGGGTAGTTTGTGCTTATATCAAATATGCTTGTTAGGGTTTCACCTGTTCCTGGTACTTTTAATACTTCGAATTGCATCGATATGAGGCTTCCGTTGCGTGGGGCTGGTATGTAATCCGTCCCCAGACATGATTCGAAGGCTAAGACGCTTCCGTTTCCAAGATAGCTTGTGTCGATTGTTGGACCCCCGACTGTTGTGGTATGACCTTTCATGAAATCACTTGTCGGTGCAGCAGTGAAGCTTGCACTTGTACATTTCAGTTGATCACGATCGTATTTAAGCGCCACTTGCCATCCAAAAACGTCATCCGACGTTATGTTAAGCCAAACCACCACTGTGAATGTATCGTGGATAGTCACGTTTTCAAGACTGAAGGTGATGTAAGCTGGATCCACCCACATTGCATCAGCAGGATGAGGCTCAACAAGGAAGGCCACTGCATGTGCTTGGGTTATTGCAGTTGCCATGAGTGATGTTGTTAGTGCAAGCAAAATTGTTTTGATTATAGCAGATGTTAGCTTTTTTCCCAAATTATCACCTACTGAACCTATTTATTACATGGTTGACGTTAAAAGGTTTTTCCTAATAAAAAAAGGAAGGAATTAGGAAGCGCAGCTTTTTCCGTAGTTTCTTGCGACTAAAACGAGGTCTGAGCCGTCAACTACATTGTCACGGTTCAAATCAGCGTCTGGATTCCAGTTTGGATGCCCTGGGTAGGACGCGAACGCTAGTGCTACTAAAGCCATGTCTGACCCGTCAACTACACCGTCTCCAGTGACGTCTCCTAACAATCTGATTTTCACGTTACCGTCAATGTAAAGGTTATCCGTTATGTTCAATTCGTATGGAACTGTTTCTGCTTGTGCGCTTATGGTGTAGTTGTGGCAAGGTTGCGCATCTGTTGTGTTCCAGATAAATGTTATAGTGGTTTCGTTGCCTGGAGGTAGGTCTTCTACGGTGAAACTTCCTATGAGATTACTGTCGTAGTAGGCATACACATTGAAGGTTTCATTGACGTGTGGTCCCTTGTTTTTAGCGGTTACTGTTATGTTTACTTCCCAGCCTTGATAGGCCCAGCTTCGAGAGGGGACTACGTTGATTATTGCAACATCTCGTATTTGAGTGGCGAAGAAGCCGTCGAATGCTTGATGAGCAATTGGGTTTTCTTCGGAGTCCAAGAATTGGGTGTCATGTAAGTCTAGGGGGCTGCATCCTAATGCGTTGAGGTGGAATTCTATTTTTACTATGGGTACAGGCGTGTCTGTGGTAATTGGTGTCGAGTATGTGAGTTTGATCCACATAAATCCTGCTTCGCCGTCTAGCATCATTGTTGCAATTGGAATTTGACCTTGAACTCTGAGGATGCTGATACTTAACCAGTTTAAGACGGCAGTATTGTAGCTGAGGTTGAACACACAGACCTTTAGGTCTGAGACGTCATCTATTGCGATGTTGATGGAGAAGTTTGATGATGGCTGCATGGTTGGTGCGATGATTTCTGGAGGATCTACATATATTCTGGTTCCTTCGGGTGGAGGCAGTGAGACTGCAAATTCAGCGTGGAGTACATAGTTTGCGCCCATTAGAACTGCATATGGGTTAGTTTTGCCTACACTGCTGCCATTCAAAAGCCAATCCTCTAGTTCGTATTCACTGTCAGGTATAGCTTGCACATAAACTACTGTGCCTGAATCGTAATAGTGCGTGCCAGTTAGGTTTGTTGTGCCACCAGAAGAATGTGTAACTGTTAAAGAGTACTGAGTTGGCGGACCAGTTGGGCTGGTGAATGTGTATGTGCTGTCATAGGTTGTGATTGATATTTTTACTAGGTCGTAGTCTTGAACCCAAGTGCGGAGTGGGTAGTTTGTGCTTATGTCAAATGTGCTTGTTAGGGTTTCACCCATTCCGGGTGCTGCTAAGATTTCGAATTCTATCCACATGAGGCTTCCTTCGCATGGAGCTGGAACGTAATCTGAGCCTTTGCATGATTCAAAGGTTAAGACGCTTCCGTTTCCAAGATAGCTTGTGTCGATTAGTGGACCGGAGGTTTGAGTTTGATGTCCTGTCATGAACTCACTTGTCGATCCAGCAGTGAAGCCTGCTCTTACACCTCGCAGTTGAGTTCTATTGTACAGGAGTGCCACTTGGTATCCGTACACGTCGGCTGATGTTATGTTAAGCCAAGCCGTTATGTTGAATTTTTGGCCGATTGAAGTGCTGTCAGTTGAGAAGGTTACAGCTGATGGCTCAACCCACATTGCATCAGCTGCATGAGGTTCAGAACTGATGATTGCCCTAGCTATTAATGTCATGTTGAGCGAAAGAATCGTAACAAGTAGTAATGCTATCCACAGATTTTTATTTAAGTTTTTTTTCATTTTGATCTTCTCCTTCTCCTTTCTCAAGTCACTACTTAAGTTTAGCTTAAGAATATCCTTTAAACTTTTTGGAATCATCTTCTATTTTCATGTTTGTAATGTGAGCGATTTATCTATGAGAGAAGTTCAAGTGGGAATGTTTTCTTATGGATTTTGGCTTCTGAGTTATTGGGGTTGTTGCACATTTGAGTTAAAAAAAATTGTGTTGGAGGTTAAGGGTCTTCTCCGAAATGTCTTGCAACGAGAATCACGTCGCTTCCGTCTACTACTTCATCTCCGTTTATGTCGGCTATTGGGTTCCAGTCAGGATGACCTGGATAAGAACCGTAGGCGCGCGCTATTAGTATTAGGTCTGAACCGTCTATTACGCCGTCGTGGTTTAAGTCGTAGTCTTTAATTGTTACGTTTAAGACTTGTATTATTGCTGATATTGAATCAGATCTGTCTACGTCATCTGTGATTGTTAGGGTGACCGTGTAGTTTCCTGGTTCGGTGAAGTTGTGATTTATTTGTGGCTGAGTGACTGTTGCGATGCCTGTTCCGTCGGAGAAGTTCCAAGCGTAGCTTACGATTGGGCTGAAGGCTCCTTTGGTTTTGCTCCAGCCTTCTACGGAGTTTGATGCGTCGAACGTTATGGTTTCGTTTATTATTGGTGTTTTTGGGTTCCAAGTGAAGTTTGCTGTGGGGTCGAATTCTGGATATACGGTTATTGGCTTTGATGTTGTGCTCCATAGTTCTTCGTTGTCTGTTACGTTTAGTGTGATTATATATTGGTTTGATTCTGCGTATGCGTGAGTTGCTGTGGGGTCAGGAGGGTCTATGTAGGTTCCTTCCTTGATTAATTTTGGTGTTCCGTCTCCGAAGTCCCATTCATATCTTATTATTGTGTCGTTGAACCCTTCTGGGGTGGATGATGATGCGTCAAAGTCTACGGTCATGTTTTCGTAGGGGTCTACTGGCCAGTAGGCGAATGATGCTTGAGGCGGATATCCTTCGCTGTTTTTGACGTTAAATGTTGTTGAGTCAGAGGACATTATGATTGGACTGACTTGACCGAGGACGTAGACTAGGTAGTTTCCCTCTGTTGGGTCTGGCGGCAGCCATATCTGGGTACTATAGATTCCTGGTGTTGTTTGTGGCGGCGGGGGTGGAAGTGTCGGATATTCTAATTGCCCTTGTTGTGTTCTGCTTATGCAGAAGTATGCAGTTTTTTCCAAGCTTAGGGCTATTCCACCTGTTTTTGGTTCTTTACTGTATACGTTGCCGACTAGGAGGGCTTTACCGGAGCATGCCCATGCAGGTATGTAAATGGGATATTTTATCGTGACTGACTGTTTTGGGTTTAATGTGCCGTTCCAAGTTTTCGTGACTAGTGGAACCATGTTTGCGTCGAAAACTGTGAAGGCTGTAAAAACTGCTATAGCTGTGCTCTGCCAGTTGTATAGGGTTATGCCAAACTTGGCTTCTGTGTTTGTTTTCAAAGTGTTTGTGGGGTTGTTAGTTATATCTGTGAGGAATAGATCTGTGATGTTGATTGACCAGTTTTGGGTTGGGTTTCCAATTTGAATTGTTCGGCAGATCGTGGGCCAATCTTTTGGGTTGTCAATTTGTACTGCCACTATGAGGTCTGAAGCAGGTGAACCATCCAGCGTTACGGTTCCGTTTACTTCGACCTTTTGTCTTAGTAGGTAAGATTCCTGGTTTGTTGTTGTTGTTATTGTGAGACCGGGGTCAGGTGACGAGATTCCAATGCCTCCTAAGACTAGTGTATGCTGCGGTAAGCCAACAGTAGTGAAAGAAATGATTAGGATTACAGGAATCATGATTGCGAAGAACTTATGTGTTTTACATTTCAACATAGTTTCTTTCTCCCTTCATGAATGTTTAAATACTGGAAAAGACGGTTAATAAGGCTTCTGGAATATACTTCTAACGTGAATAATTGGTCTTTAGTCTAGACTTTGTTGGAAAAACAAAAAAAAAGGGTGTGTGGGAATTTTGCTTTCTAATATGGCATTATGTAAATTTCTGGTAGTGGCGCGTATTCGTAGGCCCAAGCGAAGCCGCCTTCAGTTGGGTCTTTGTCATAAACGCTGACGTGGACGTATGCAAAGCCTGTGAAGGCCCACTTTGGAATGTAGATGTCAACACAGTATTCAGATTCTACCCATTCGCAGAATTCAGCTCCTCCAACTGTGGTTTCGAAGCTTGCATCCATTCCGAACGGGACGCCTAGTTCGTCTGTTATGACTATGGCGAACAGGGCGGGGTAGCTCTGCATTGCGTGTGTCCTATAGCTGAAGCATACATGCACGTAATCGTCGTGGTTGTAGTAGTATGCGTCTGTGGTTACCTTGAATATATCGACTAGGTATTCATAGTAGTATGGCATTGTGTCCATGATTATTTCGTCGGCTACGTTAACGGTTGCCGTCACCTTCCATATGCCCATGATGTCTTCTGGGTTTTCGCATGGCCATGGCATTCTAAAGACAACTATAGCTACGCCTTCGCTGTTTGTTCGCGCTGTTAGCTTAGCCCAGATCTTGTAGGACTCTTTTGGCAATAACTGTTCAGGGTTGCTCTCGTTCTTATAGAATGGCCCTTCTATCTCGAAGCCAACATCTTTGGATTGTACTGGCCAGCAGTTGTATTCCACTGATGCGAATAATTTCACTTCTGACTGAGGAATCACTAGATCCATCGGGTTGTCTGGTCCTTGTCCACCGTATGGTGCTGGGAACGGATAAGCCCCATAACCAGCGTTGTAGGCTCCTCCGTAAAGGTCGATTACGCGACCTATCGCCCAACCACCCTTCAGTAGGACTGTGCCGTTGACTATTTTGCTCATGTCTGATGGAACGTAGTATGAATCTTGGTCGATGAAGTGGCAGTCTTCAGGCTTCCAGAATGGAAGTATGTCAAGTGGGCTTGTGTAGTCTTCTGGTGCACATGAGTGGTCTTGGTATATTATTCTGAATTTGACGGTAGCTACTGTTGGGTCAGGTGCTGGGTCAGTATTGATTGTGTCTGGGAACTCTGCTTGGTCATAGTAACCACTTGCGTTTGGAAGTAGCATGGCTACGATTGCAACGTGGTGTGGGAACACGGATGTTGCCGCTTGTTCAGCGCTGTAGAAGAATGTTCCGTAGAGGTTCCATCTGGAATCTAGCATGAATGGTCCTTCTGTAACGCTTACCAGCTCAAGCAGTGTTGGGTCGAAGGATAGTCGGACTTGGATAGCGACTACGTACCATGCGAAGTGTAGATTTGCCACTTTAACTTTGACTTCGAATTCGTCGCCGATTACTGGTTCAGGTCCAAACTCTAAGTAGTTTGGTGAGACTTCAAGCCATGCCATTGGAAGCGCAACTATAGCTAAGATTCTAACTTCGCCTTCTTCTGATGGGTCAGTGTCTACATCGATTGTTTCGGCTTTCAAAACAACGCCTGTGAACGTCAATTTGCTGGAGTCGTAATATCCTACTGGGTATGGTGGAGCTTCCTGTTGTATCAATATAGTGAACTTTATTGTTGCGACAAGCACTTTGCCGCTTGGTGTTCCTGGCGTGTAGTCTTCAACAAATATGTCTAGTTGACCAGCATCTGCTACTTCTGTTACTGTAACGCTGCTAGTAGTCCAAGTTCCTACTGTAACGTTGGCGGTTCCACCAACAATACTGATCACAGTAGAGTTGTAGAGTAAGCTAAAGGAAGCGTTCTTAAGATCCCAACCTACAGCTAAGTTTTCAATGTAAATTTTGACGTCAAAGGATGAACCAACCGCCGATGGCGGGTACGGACCCCAATAGACAGGCCAAGAATCTGCAGGTGGCACAGAAGGCGGTGATACACCATCAAAGCCGTCGTGTTCAATTGCCATGTGTGGGTTGTATGTTGGCGCCGACCATGCGTAGCTGTAATCGCCGTTATACGCAGTTATCGGAATCAAAGCCAAAGTATCAGGTTCCTTAACCCAGTTCCGTCCAGCGCCGCCCGTTTCAGTTTCGATGTCAAATTCGCTTGTCAGGGTTTCACCCATTCCGGGTGCTGCTAAGACTTCAAATTCTATCCATATGAAGCTTCCGTCGCATGGGGCTGGAACGTAATCTGAGCCTTTGCATGATGCGAAGGCTAAGACGCTTCCATTTCCAAGAGCGCTTGTGTCGATTGTTGGACCTGCTGTTGATAAGTCATGTCCATCAAATAAGTTTTCAGTTCCAGTAGTGAAGTCAGAATCTACAGCTTTCAGTTGAAGTCTATTGTAGTAGAGTGCAACTTGAACTCCGAAGACGTCGTCAGATGATATGTTAAGCCAAACTTCTATGGTAAATGTATAGCCTGGTGAGTGAGTAGCAGTATCGAGACTTACGGAAACAGGTTCTATCCACATAGCGTCTGCATCGTGAGGGGTTATTGCGAAAGCAGGAAAAGCACTCAGCAGAAGTAATGCAACAAAGAAAATCCCTAGCGTTTTACTTAACTTGTCTTTCATTCTATTCTCCCTTCTCCTTTTTCAGCAGTAATTACTGAGGACATCTCCAAATTTAAAGATTACGGAAGTATCTTCTATGTCAAATAAAAACGCAACAAAGGAAACTGAACCGATTAAACATAGGAAAAACATAAAAAAAAGGGAGTTTCAGAGTTTTTGCTCTAACCTAAATTCCTGGCCAACCGAATTTTCTGGCGATGAGGATTAAGTCGCTGCCGTCAACAACGAAGTCACCGTTCATGTCTGCTCTTGGATCCCAATCTACATGGCCTGGATAGCTTCCGAATGCTCTTGCAGCAACGATTAAGTCTGAACCGTCAACCACGAAGTCTAGGTTTATGTCTACCATAAGTGAACCCCAAATGTAGATACTGTAGCCATCTTGGTCTCCATGCCCTGAATCTGGGTCAACACTAATCGTTGCTTTGATTTCGTACTTGCCCCTTTCAACGTGAATCGCATAGTCCACTAATATTTCCACTTCCGTGCAAGGTGGCAACGCTGGATTTGGACCTGACCATATGACTTGAACTGTGCCATTCGGGTAGGTAATGGTTATTTCAACTGTAAATGTGTCAGCAGGTATTGGGTCGCGTTGGAAGTCTTGGTTGTGCAGATAAAAACTAACGGTAACATCGCTGTCTGGTTCAACGTGTTTCAGCGAGTCAATTCTGCCGAATACGTCTACTGGGGCGTAGCGGAAGAATCTTGTGTTGGCAACGAGTTTATAGTATTCGTGTATTTTGCTTCCTTCGCCTTCGTACTTCATTATCCATGGACCGCAGCCAGACATGCATTTCTGAGCGTACGGATCAAACTCTCGCGTGTGCTTTTCATTGAAGACGGGTTCCCAAACGTGTCTCGGAATTATTGGTAGTCCGCCTACCCAGTGGAGCGCCCACACAGGCATGTAAAGGCCGTAGTAGACTCTGATGGTGTATAAGTCTAACACTTCCGTGTAGACTACGTCAGCGACTAACGCGTTGTTCCATGAATCTCCTATGTCACGTACACATGTGATAGTGAACGCAACGTCTTCCGCAGTGACTGGAACGTCGTATGCTCCACCCTGCAGCAGCGGTCTGCCGCTTGGAGTTTGTCTGTCTGCTTTTGGTGCAATGTCGTGCCAGTACATGTCTTCTCTAAGTTTGAATTCTATGTAGGTTGCAGGATCGCCTTGATAAGTCCATTCTCCGAGTGTCCAGCTTTCAGCCATCCACGGCTTGTCACGGCTCATGTCGTACGGATCAACATTGATCAATGTGTCATATATTTTGTCCAGAACTTGCCAGTCCCAAACCCATTCTGAGTGCATTGGATTTAGTGCTTCAACGTCGTTCATGAAGGCCCAGCGGATCGTATCTGTGCCTTCTTTGTGCGTGTTCAGCATTGTAAACCAGCTCCATGGACCTGTTCCTTCAGCGTTCACAACCTTTTCCCAGTCTACCTTGTAGGATCCGTAGCTGGCATACGTGAACACTGGCAGAACACCTACGTCGTCCATGAGGATTACCTGCATGTCCATGACTGCATCCTTAGCTGAGTCCACGTCTGGAGCAGTAATCATGGCTACGGCGGCAGTGTCAAATTCTGGGTTTTGGTAGCCATTGTAGTTTGGTGTGTATGCGAATGCTTGAGCATATGCGCTGTAGTATAAGAAGTACAGCGTATCTGGGTCTCTGCCGAAGCTCCAGCCGCCAGTGTAGACGTGACAATCGAAGTCGATCATGGCGTGTTGGTAGCACTCACTTTTTGGCGCGACATGAAGGTTGACTTTAATGTTAGCTGGGTCTTCTGTACCCCAATCTTGGGCAGACAGCTGAGTACCAATGGTTGTTGCAAGTATCTGACCCATTGCACTACGGTCTGGGTCGTCTTGTCTGGCATAGAATTCAAGCGCTATTTCTTCGCTGGCTGGACCTTCAACCCAGCCGTCAGCGTCTTTGTCTGTGTATCCGTTGGCGATGAGCAGGTCGACTGCATCTTGAAGATCATACGGATACAGGTTGTCACAGTAGGTGTTGTACCATCCTGAGGACCACGATAATGGTGAATCCATTTTTAACGCTAAACCTGCAAGTTGGGTTGCAATGAAGGCGTCTTTGTCAAAGCAGTAGGCTAAAGCTTGCCTGAACGCAACGTCGTCTGTTGGGAACATTTTACAGTTAAAGTCGAACTCTCTCATTCCACGATCAACGAAGAACGCCCTAGCATACGTATTCATGTTAGGGTCAATGGTTTCCAACTCCGCTACTTGAGGAGCGGTAAGAGACCAGTCCATGAAGTCTACTTCACAAGCCTTGTAAGCAGTGTACTCTTGTTCCACGCCTCCGTAAACCGTGCACAGCAAGTTCGCCGTCATAGGACCAAACTGATTATGCAAGCCGTCGTCAGTCGGGGTTGTTCCTGGATGGAACCATGCGTTGGCTGGCAATAGAAGCGATAGAGCAAATGCAACTATTAAAACAGCCGCAAACATCTTTTTCATTTCATTCTCTCCTTTCTTTTTCAGCAATAAGGTTAGTGCTAAAACAAGTTTAAAAGTTTTGTGGAAGATTCTTACAGTAGAAAAAACACTTAAATAATATCGCGGAAAGCTCAGTTAAACCTTTTTTCCAGACTTTTTCCTACGCTTAAACATCAAAAACACACCTAAACCTAAAAACACAGCAACAGCCACAATTAACCCAGATATCATATACCAATACCACCAAGGCAATTGAAGAGTCAAGATAGAGGATTGACTACCACTCAAACTAATATGAGAATCTGATGAATAATCACCAAAAACAACAGTTACTCCATAATCTCCCGCAGGATAACTACCAGAAGCATTAATAAAGTTTTCAAACAACTCGAAAACAGCAACACCATCTTTTCCCGTCAGTTTAGATTCCACCTGAACACCAGAAAGGGTAACAGCAACAGTCGCCCCTTCAACAGGATTGCCAAAATAATCCACGACACTGATTGTGAGGTAAGACCATACATGAACCTCAGACATATCTTTCACATTAGCTTCAACAAGCGTTGAATTCCACAACCAAACCTTTGAAGAATCATAAACGCCAAGACTCAACAATCTCGAATCCCGCAAAGTTACATTTGAGGATCCGTAGAAATTCAAGTTCCATCCATCATCCAGTCTTGTTTCCAAAAAAGTGACGCTTAGACCAGCAGAAGTAAACGTTAGATTATCAAAGAAACCAGAGCCAAAATCAGTAAGAGTAACATTCACAGAGTTCAATTCTATTAAGCCTACCTTAATAATAGAGTTGGAAGAAGTAATATTGGAAGTCTCAAAACCCCTCAATACTGCAATTTTACAATTATTGAAAGATAGAGTCGAAGAACCTTTACCAGAAGCTATTACAAACGAGGAAGCTTCAGCAAGGCAAGAGGAAGATCCTTCACACTCCAAAAGCCAATTAATAGACGAATTTAAAACATTAATAAGAGAATTTTCAAAAGAACGAGCATATACGGAAGTTAAATTTGAATTTCTGACAGTTACTGTAGAATTCTCATAAACTTCAAAGGACGCATCAATAACCATACTAGAGTCAATATACAATGTTGAAGTCCCATTAAGCGAGAACGTAGAAGATAATTTCGAAGAAAGAACAGTTGAATTAACCAAGCTCACGTTACCATAATCATAAGTTTCACACTCCAATTTCGACAAAACACTATTCAGAAACAGAATACTCGACGATTCCTCAGATAAGATATTTCCATAAACAGAAGATTTGCTCATCATCAAAACATGAGAAGAATCATAAGCACGTACAGAATATTTAACGGTTGAAACTGAAACATCAACTTCAGCAGTATCATGTGCCTCCACTCTATTTACCTCGCTTGCAAAAATGTCCATATGCACTTCATCGTAAGCATAGAGGTAATAAGCATTGGAACCAATCACATTCACATTCGAACGGTCATAAGCGCGAATATAATATATTGTAGAACGACCAAATACGTTAACCGTTGAAGAATCATGTAAATCAAGATCACGCTTCAAAGACACGGAATCAAACTCCCCCGTGCTATTGCCATACAAAGAAACCCTAAAGGTCTTTTTAGAATCGAGAGTAGCATTCCTAATAATCAACCGAGGATTACCATTTGCAGGGTTTTGAAGGCTTATTCCAAACTCATAGTTTTTAGACTGAATAAAAGTAATATTTGAATTTTCTATCAGAAGAGTAGCATTACCTTCGATGACTATACTCTCTGACAACTCCACCTCTGTGTTAACAATATGATAAACCCTATCACCAGTAACAGTAAGAGCCTTCACATCAACCTTCCAATTTGCAGCGCCTATTAAAATAAGCGAAAACATTAACGCTATCATCATTGCGCTTAGAATAGACCTCATCTATCAACACCTATCAAATTACTCAGACCATGCGAGTATATAAGATTTAAGTCTAAGAAAAAAAACGTTATCATGAACAAAACCTTATATATTTACAAACAATCGTAGATAACGGGGAAAGCAAGTGGGATTGAAATCTTATCTCACAAAGCGTGTCATATACATGATCTTTCTCGTATGGTTTGTGTTAACACTTAATTTCATAATTTTTGAAGTAATGCCGGGAAATCCTCTAGAATTCTTTGCAGGAAGACCTGGTTCCCTTACTCCAGAGAGAGTAGAAGAACTAAAGCGAATATGGGGTTTCTACGACCCAATGCATGTAAAATACTTCCGATACATCCAGAATATGTTAACACTACAATTTGGTACATCAGCAAGATCAGGCAAGGCCGTATCAGTGATTATAAGAGAAGCACTTCCTAACACCTTTCTGCTAATGGGACTGTCCACTCTTATTTCCATAGTTTTAGGCATTTTAACAGGTGCTATAGCCGCTTACAAAAGAGGGGGAAAAACAGACTCAGCGCTTGTGGTAGGGTCACTTGTGACATATTCACTTCCAACATTTTGGATGGGAATGATTTTTCTTATAATTTTCGGGTTATATTTAGGGTGGTTCCCCATAGGAAAAACTGTTTCATACTGGCCTGAATATCCGTCAGGCTTTCCTCCGCCACTCTTTCAAACTCAAATTCTTTCTTGGAATCTTGCAATACCAAGCCTCGAAGAACTAGTAAACAGATTGTGGCATCTAACACTTCCGTGTGCAACCTTGGTACTATTCCAATATGGAGGCTTCTTACTATTAACAAGAGCAACAATGATGGAAGCATTATCTGAAGATTACATTCTAACCGCAAGAGCTAAGGGAGTTAAAGAAAGAGTGGTTATATTCAAACATGCGTTAAAAAACGCCTCATTACCCATCATAACAAGTGCAGCCATTTCTTTCGGATTTATGCTTTCAGGAGCAATCATCACAGAAACTGTTTTTAGCTGGCCTGGACTTGGAGGATTGATATGGCGGGCGATACAGCTTTACGATTATCCCATCCTACACGTAGTATTCTACGTCATCGCACTATGCGTCATCATCGCAAACTTCATAGCAGATCTGTTATACGGAGTAATTGATCCGCGAATAAAATATGGGTGAATTAAATGTCAACGCGCAGACAAAAAATAGACCTTAACATTAAAAAAGCCAAAAAAATGCTTACAGCCTTCTTAAAAAACAAAAGAGCAGCCATAGGATTATTCATAATAGCTTTTTTTGTGGTAATAGCGATTTGCGCTCCTTTGCTAACTCCTTATAGCCCAACGCTTGACACATGGTTAGCTGGAAGCGGTTCAGTCCGCGCCAGACCTTTATGGTTCAGATATTTTCCATCAGGGGCAACTCTTAGTGAAAATTTTGCACCTGTCCCAGATCCAGAGTTCATATCTCCCTCGACTACCGAAAACTGGAACATTGAACTTTCGTCACAAGACATTTCGCTGGAACGTATATCTGCAATCGGAAAGAATGGAGGCACAGCCATAACTTACTATCGTGACAACATAACTTCACCGCAACAAGCAACAGCTCAACTAACTATTGATTTCAGCTATCCTTACGCTGGACCACCAGGCAGATTTACTTGTGACGTTAAACTGATGTTTGAAGGATCAGAAGCTGTCCCGGTAAGCCCTCTGGTTTTCATCGAAGACAACACTCAACAAAAAAGATATGATTGGGGATTTGGGTCAAATTGGCAAGACAAGAGCTTCACGGGAACGACAACCTCATGGATCACCACTACGCCGCCAATAGCCTCAGATGCCGAAATGACTGTGAGAACGAGCCGCTTTAATACAAGCACAGAACTTTCAAAAGTTATCTTCCCAGAAACTAGAAACTACACTTTCGGCCTAGAAATAACATTCTTGGACACTCTGAGTAATACCGGAAAAAGCGTAAAAGCAACCGTATACGTTGATAAACTAGATATAAAACTTTATGGCACAGCATTTGGACTACTTGGTTGCGATTGGCAGGGAAGAGACGTATTTACACAATTAGTTTATGGAGCAAGAATTTCTCTCATTGTCGGAATACTTGCTGCAGCAATATCGGTATTTCTAGGATTACTCGTGGGTCTTGCGGCAGGATATTTAGGTGGAGTCGCAGACGAGATTTTGATGAGACTCACGGATGCGTTACTTGTTTTGCCGGGTTTACCATTGCTAATAGTGTTGATAGCAGTTCTAGGCACATCTATTTTTAACCTTATCATACTAATAGGGTTTTTGGGATGGATGGGCTTCTCAAGAGTTGTAAGATCACAGGTTTTAAGCCTCAAAGAAAGACCTTTCATAGAGGCAGCAAAAGCTACAGGGGCAGGAAAAGCGCATATAATTTTCAAGCATATAATTCCAAACGTCATGTCACTAGTTTACGTATCGCTAGCAACATCCGTTCCCGCAGCCATAACAGCGGAGGCTGCATTAAGCTGGTTAGGCTACTTTGACCCATATTTAATGTCGTGGGGAAGAATGCTGTATGACGTACAAGGGCACTCTGGCTACATGGATTGGTGGTGGGTCATCCCTCCAGGCTTATGTATCGCAGCGATATCTATATCATTTATCCTCTTAGGCTACGCATTAGATGAAATATTAAACCCAAGACTTAGAGTTAGACACTAGCAAAAATTTTTTCTCCAAAATATCCTCCAAGAATAGCAAACACAAAGCCTAATATGATAGGAAAAGGGAAAACAGATAAGAATGTCATTTTAACTGCTTGAGCATAAACGATTTCATTTAATCCAAGCGGAGATAACACTCCCAAAAAGGCTGGAAGAGAAAAAGCAAAAAAGACAAATATAACACACAACCCGAAAGCTATCAAACAACCAGTTATTATTGAGTCAAGGTCTACAAGGATAATCCCAGCCCAAAAAGATACTAACGCCAAAAATATTAAGTCTAAGATTTGGAAAGCTGGTCCGTTAAGTGAGGAATGAATTAGAATTGATGAAAGCAGTAATGCCCATGGAACTACTGTCTTAAGTTCTTGGAAGAAATTGTTAACAGACCTATTTTCTAACCACGCTGTAAACTTTATTCGTTTCCTCTTAAGCAAAGTTGCAAACACCAAACTCCAAACAGTTGCGTATATTAATGATATCAAATACGTTTCAAATCGAAATAATCCACCAGTAGAAATGTAAAGAGAAAAAAGCATTGTCAAAAAAGTAAGCAAAAAAATAACACCTACCACCGCATAAACCAGTATCTTCTCCCTCACCATTTATTACCTCAACTTAATCAGAATCACCATCACACCAAAACTTAAATTTGAGTCCACTTATAAAAACATGTCGGAGATTATTGAACAGCCAAACCAAAAAAGCGATTTCCACGTTGTTCGCAGTTTCTGCAGGGATTTCATTAATTTTAGTTATACCAGAAATACTAAATTATGTTGAATTCTACAAAGCGGCAGAAGACTTTCAAATAACACTAGAAAACGTGACAGTAAATGACTCAAAAATAGAGGATGGCAAAGTTTTTGTTAATGTAAAATTTAACATCACAAATCCTACAGGATTTGTCGGATTAAAGGTCTCAAGTGTATCGTGTCACATGGATTACAGAGGAGGTAGTACGTACCAGTCTTTAGCGGGAAAAACGCAAGTATTCTCTCCACCAACACAAGTTAATCCGTCACAAAGTAATATAGTCTGGATAAATTTCGATTTAGAATACAAAGGATATGAGATTTTAATACGAGACTTCATAGGATATCTTTACACAAATCCTGAGAAAATAGACTGGATAATAACCGGACAATTCATTTTGCAAGCATACACAAATTCTTTCGCTGTTCAAATTGGACCATTTCAACACACAACATACTTGCGTTAAGTTATCTCATCAGAAGCATTGGAGTTTGTTAGCCTAATAACAACGTTTTCTAAGTAACTTGAAAATTCCTTCTCTAAATCCAATAACCTTTCGCGAAACTTAAGCTCCTGAAGCAAAAAAATCCCTCCACCAAACATGGTGGTAAATCCATAGCGTGGTTGACCCTCAACAAAAATACCTTCTACGAAGAAGTTTTGAGGTACCCCCTCTAATATTATCTTTATCACTTTTGAATATCCAAGAGTTTTAACTATTATGTTATATCTTTCTTTTTCACGTTCATAATGCTCTTCAACCCGGAAACCCCTTCGTTCAAAGAAAGCCTTTATTTCAGACATAAGCAGTTTAAAGTCAACGTTTTTGTTCACCGATCGCATGTACAACTCTTCACCCTCTCATTTTCTATGCACATTGATCAAACAATTATAAATTTGAAAAGTAAAATAAAAGCTTATATAAATCTGCACCTCATGAGAAAATGTAAAAAAGGTGAACAAGCAGTGGCGTTGCTTGAAGTCAAAAATCTTACAACGTATTACAGAATACTCCGTGGAGACGTAAAAGCTGTTGAAGGAGTAACATTTAATGTTGAAAAAGGGCAAGCACTAGGACTTGCCGGAGAATCAGGATGCGGCAAGACGACGATAGCGCTTTCACTGTTAAGAATTCTTCCATCAGGCGGAAGAATTATCGGTGGAGAAATAATCTTAGACGGCGTAAACGTTGTAAAGTTGGACGAAAGTGAAATGCGAAAGAAAATAAGATGGAAAAAAATTTCTTTAGTGTTCCAAGGTGCAATGAACGCTATGAACCCTGTCTATAAAGTTGGTGAACAGATAGTGGAAGCAATAAGAATTCACGAATCAAATGTTGGTGAAAAAGAAGCTCATGAAAGAGCGGGAAAACTTTTTGAACTCGTAGGAATAGAACCCTCGAGACTAGACAATTATCCCTTTGAATTTAGTGGAGGCATGAGACAACGTGCCATGATAGCAATGGCGATCGCGTGTAACCCCATGCTTTTGATAGCCGATGAACCCGTAACGGCTTTGGACGTTATAGTTCAAACTCAAGTAATGAAGCTTTTGAGCGAACTTAAAGAAAAACTGAATATGTCCATGATCCTGATCACGCATGATCTTTCATTAATAGCGGACACTTGTGAAAAAACAACAATAATGTATGCAGGACATATAGTGGAATCTGGAGATACGGTTGCAATCTTTAAAGAACCCCTTCATCCCTATACAGGTGGCCTGATATCAGCGTTTCCAAATATAGAAGGTGAACGAATGCATATGATTTCCATACGTGGATCACCACCGGATCTTCTAGATCCGCCTAGTGGATGTAGATTTCATCCCAGATGCTCATATAAAAAGGACATATGCAAAAAAAAGAGACCCCCATTAATAGACATTGGCAAAGGCCATCTTGTCGCATGCCATTTAATAAGCGAAAAGGGGAAGGAAGAAAAATGAGAGAAAAAATTATTGAGGCAAAAAATCTGACGAAATGGTTCCCACTAAAGACTGGGTTCTTTTCATCACTAATTAAAAAGGAACTGTTTGTAAAGGCAGTTGACGGCATAACTTTTGACATATATAATGGTGAAATTTTCGGACTTGCAGGAGAAAGTGGAAGTGGGAAAACTACGACAGGAAAAGTCATTATAAGACTAATTGAACCTACAGGCGGCAAAATTTCTTTCAAAGGAAGCGAAATTACATCTATTGCCGAAAGCAGGTTTAAGCCGTTCCGTAAAAAATTACAAATAATATTTCAAGATCCTTATGAATCATTAAATCCAAGAATGACTATAAATGACATAGTGTCTGAACCTCTTGCGATACATGGAATATCTGGTGAAAAAGAGGTATTAGAACGAGTTAATAAGGTGATGGAAGATGTGCAGTTGATACCACCAGAGGAGTTTTTGTTCAGATATCCCCACGAGCTAAGCGGTGGACAACGTCAAAGAGTTGCCGTTGCAAGAGCGTTAATGCTTGATCCAGAATTCATAGTTGCAGATGAACCTGTATCAATGTTGGATGTCTCCATAAGAGCAGAAGTATTGAACTTAATACTTGAGCTAAGAGAAAAATACAATGTCTCATTCTTGTTTATAACCCATGATCTCGCGCTTGCAAGAAATCTATGTGATCGAATAGCAATAATGTATCTTGGAAAAATCGTTGAAATGGGAAATACGGATGAGGTAATCGTAAGGAACCCGTTACACCCCTATACAGAGGCTTTAATAAGAGCGGTTCCAGTACCTGATCCTACCGCGAGAAGGGCTGAAGTAGTCATAAAAGGAGAGATCCCAAGTCCTGTTAATCCTCCTCGAGGATGCCGTTTCCACACAAGATGCCCATCTTATATAGGTGACATATGCCGAACAGAAGAACCACCACTTATAGAAGTTGAGAAGGGCCATTTTGTAGCTTGCCACCTTTACAAAAGCAAATAGTATAATCTTTAGATTCTTAAGAGTTAAATACGGCGATTCATAAATTTCATACGGTGTTAGATTGAACGAGGAACAAGAACAAACTTTCAAGGAATCATTGGCGGAAATTTTACTCTTAACGAAAATCTGCTTGACCAGCTTTTGGTTTTGGCTCCCTGTTCTTTTCTCAATGTTAGTCTTTACCCAGATATTAATGATTTTCTTCATCCATCCACTTTCAATATTTATTGCGCCTGCTGTTGTATCCTTATACGCAATTTTTCAAGAGAAGAAAAGACTTAAGGCTCGGTATAACCTAGGAGAACCTAAAAAACTTTCATTAGGCTATTTGCCTGATATAATTAATCCTACGAATTTAAAATGGAAGGACACTGAAAAAACAGTTGAGGAATTCAGAACTTTGATAGAAAAGCAAAAAAGTAATAAAAAAAGCAGATGATAACTTATATTTGTTCATTTTCATAATTTTTAACTGAAATATTTTTATGCAACTGTTTTCATTAATCAAGAAGAATAAAATGAATACAGCAGAAAAATGCATAATTATATGTGCTGTTTCTTTCATTATTTTAGGAGCAACACTTTCTCTAGGTTCTCTGCGTTATGTTGAGGAGAAAACTGAAAGCCTCAAAGAAGTTCCTTCTGGTACTCCAATCGTATATGGAACTAACTTGACACTTTATTACAATGTTGGAGAAAGGCTTAGTTTGAGGTTTACTCCGGGTGCAGAGTATCACGTTCTTCCAACAGAGTTACCAGTAAATTTTACAGTAATCGCACCCGGCGGAAATGAAACGGTTTTTGTATATTGGTTGAATTCAACAACTACAGACACTGGAGCGATCACACTAGCAAAAGGCGAATTAGAAATATTGAAAGTTGAAAAACTAATTCTTGACAACTCGTCCGAATTAGACTTTGTTGGTGAAGTTACAGAAAACGGAAATTACACGTTGGTGTTTACATCCCCTTATACGGAAGTAAGTACTCCTTTACACTACCTAGCTCTTTTAAATACAATAGTTAAAAGAGAATATCCCTACTCTTTTCTGATGCCTTTAGGTATTGGATTTATAATCGTAGGAACCGCTCTGGCTCTTTGGGTTAGAGGTCCTCGTAAAAGGAGTTTAAGACATAGGGTCAAGAAACATCACTGAAACGAAAAGGACAACCTAGCTTGAACAAGCATGGAATTATGGTTAATCACGAGGCAATTGCATCACTTTTTAATCATGTTTTTTGTCTTATAGGCGACGAGATTAAAACACTTTAGAGTTTAATTCGCTTTATTACGTAATTTAAATGTTAACTTTCGCTTATCTTTTTCATCTGACTACGGTACATTCCCACTATTTCATCAATGGTTGTCGCATCTTCAGCTGATTTGTCAAGCCTATAGTTTCCTGTGAAGCGCGGAAAACGTATTGCAAGTCCGCTTCCTTTCCTTATGGAACCCATTGCACATGTATGTATTGGGCTTAAAGTCATTTCCGCTCCCAAGATTTCAAGCACAACAACAGGCTCGAACCACACATCGGCCCCAAGTGCTGAATTGACCCTCGGATGTTTGTGCTGAAAAACATGTTTTTGCATCATTTTCGGCAGTTTCGCTAAATCTTCATCCGTAAAGCCAGTCCCACATTTCGTAACGGTTTCAAAAGTGTCGTTTTCAGGGTTGTACGCTGCCAATAGCAAAGCGCCGTAAGTTCTCGCTCTTTTTCCTCTGCCGTGAAAGGCTCCGACGACAACTAGATCCACGGTGTCTGTCATTTCGCTTTTATAATCTCTCTTGTATTTTATCCAAAGCCAGCCTCTAGCCCCAGCTTGATAAACCGAATCCTTTGCAATAGATTTGCAGAGCAAACCCTCACAGCCATTTTCTATGGCTTCTTCAAAGAATTTTTCCAGTTCTTCCACGCTACTAGTAACTATGTGTTTAGCAGTTTTCACCCTGTCACTTTCTTTTACAGCTTTTTCAAGTGCCCGCCGCCTAACTGGGTAGGGCTCTAAAGTTAGGTCTTCACCGTCAATATATAATGCATCAAACAGAAAAAGCGAAACAGGATACTCTTCCATAGCTTCTTTAATTCCATACTTGCGTCTGCGGTGCATCAGCTCTTGAAAAGGCCGCATCTCCCCTGTCTCAAGGTCCATGGCAACGCATTCGGCTTCTAATATGGCGTTTTTTGCCTTTACGCATTTTTTGAGAAGCTCAATAGCGTCTGGGTATTGGTCAGAAATATTTTCTAAGCGTCTGGAAAAGAGGGCGACTTCGTTGCCGTTCTTGTGGGCTTGTATTCTTTCACCATCATATTTGTATTCGGCTATGCATTTTCCGCCAAGTTTCTCGAGAATTTCTTCGGGTGAGGAAAGCCTTTCAGCTAGCATAGGTCTTATCGGCTCAAATACCAAAACTTGAAAACTTTTAATCCCTTCTAAACCCTTTTCAGCCACGATTTCTGCAACTCTTCCAAGGTCTGAAGAAATGTTATAGGCTCTTTCTATAAGTTCGCGGGCGTCTTTTCCACCGCCAAAAGCCAGTGCCAAAGCATCCAAAACAGTCATATCAGCAAGGCCTAAACGCAAGTTTCCTGTCACAGTTCGCATGATGTATTTGGCTTCTTTTGGAGTTGCATCAGCCAAAAGACCAGCTAAATACGAGATTTTAAGATCAATAGCTCCAGAGCCTGAAGCCTTAGCCATTTTGTCGAAGGTTTCATAAACTTTTGGAACGGTGAGAGGTTGCTGGAAAAATGTTGCTTGTTTTTTGTTGGCTAAAAAATTCTGAGCTGTTTTACCTATGTCTCCGGTTTTTTTTATGTCTTCTTCAATGTCGCTGTTCTTCATTCCGGAAGCTCTTGCTAAAGCTTTTATCGCAAGCTTTTCAGCTACGCCTATTTCGAGGCTGACAAAATCGGGGTATATTCTACCT
>Ga0172362_10001151_pt1 | contig 22458 bp, 22 predicted proteins | sample LakKivs1_kivu2a2_FD_114534 | JGI IMG/M metagenome (GOLD analysis project Ga0172362, IMG submission 114534) | Sediment microbial communities from Lake Kivu, Rwanda - Sediment s1_kivu2a2 | ecosystem: Environmental > Aquatic > Freshwater > Lake > Sediment | place: Rwanda: Western Province, Lake... | reverse complement strand
TGCTTGTATTCTAGAACACTGATTGGGTAATACCCGTATCCTGCTTCGTATCTTCTGTAATCTTGAACGATTACTGTTCGGGCTGGCAAGTTTACGCCAAAAGCCAAGGTTGGTGTAGCGGTCAGAACTTTGATTTTTCCCTCTCGAAATGAGTCTTCGATGATTTTTCGGTGTCCTCCGCCAAGTCCAGCATGGTGAAAAGCTGCGCCGCACCTGACGAGTTCCGCAAGTGACTCGCTTATTCTTGTCCTTTCACCAGTCGCCAAAATCTGCTCTGCTTCATGTTCCAACGCCCGTCTCATGGGCTTAGATAGAACTCCTTGAGTTTCATCCGCAATTTTCCTCGCCAATGTCGCCGCGTTCTTTCTCGTAGATGCAAACACTAGCGCTTGTCCACCTAACTTTATCGTGTTCAGCGTCAGATTGATCAGTGAATTTCCCGATCTTTTCTCAATCTTTCGGGCGTCTCCACTCTTGTATTGAACTTCATCTTGTAAAAGAACCCCCTCTTTCAGAGAAACTGGTCTCCATTCTGTCGTAACATGCTTTGCCTTGAGCCATTCTGCGATCTCATCAACATTGTTTATTGTTGCGCTCAAAGCCAGAACCTGCATGTCAGGATTAACCTGCAACAGCCTTGCCAAAACAACCTCCAACGTTGGACCACGTTCAGCCTCATTGAGCAAGTGCACTTCGTCAGCAACTACAAGAGTTATCTCGTCCATCCATTTTGCTCTGTGTCTCAGAAGCGAATCCGCCTTCTCATTAGTGGTTATGATGACATCGTATCTCTCAAGCCACGGGTCGGTGCTGTCAAAGTCGCCTGTGCTTATGCCTACCCTTACACGCCTTCCATCATTCTTGACCACAGCAGCATATTTTTTGAACTCCTCAAACTTCTCGCTAGCCAAAGCCCTCAAAGGAGTCAAATAAACTACTTTCCCGTTCTTCTCAACTATGTGTTTAAGAGCGCATAGTTCTGCAACCAAAGTCTTCCCAGAAGCAGTAGGACTGGCTAAGACAAGATTTCGCCCTTCAAGCGCTCCTGCGTTTATCGCTTCCTCTTGCGGAGGATAAAGCTCCATGACTCCTGATTTGATTATTACTTCCTTGACTGATTCTGGAATTCGCAGGTCTACTATTTTCACAGGAGATGCGCCATCTGTCCGTTTTCAACATCAATTACCGCACAGACAACTTAAAATGTTATGTGTAAGCTATTCTTCTTTTAGGGTATGTTTTTCTACTAGATAACCGCTACTAAAAAGCAAGGCATAAGCCTGCCTAAAAACAGGAGCGGGTTGCTGATGACTGAAAACGTTAAGGAACTGCTCAAAGCGCACAAAGACTTGAGACGCGAAGTTTACTTGGACAGTGAAAATTCCAATATAGTGCCAGACGAAGTGGTAAACGCCATGCTTCCATACTATAACCAACGAGCATACGGCAACCCAACACTAACGCACAAACCTGGATGGGAAGCATTCGAAACGATAATGGAATCTGCACAGAGCGTGACAAAGTCGTTAGGCTGCAGAGTTGCTGAGGAAGTGACATTTGTTCCTGGAGAGACTGAAGCCAACAATCTGGCAATACTGGGAACAACATTTCCGCTCAAGAATCGAGGAAAGAGAGTCGTCATTTCAGAAGTTGAGCCCATAAGCGTGTTGCACGTTGCCGAAATGCTCCACGATTATGGAATTACCACGACGAAAATTCCTGTCGATAGTGAAGGCTTTTTCAATCTTGAGAAGCTGAAAGAGGCTGTTGATGATGAGACGCTTCTGGTGAGTCTTTCAGCAGTAAACCACGAAATCGGAACAGTAGAGCCAATTAAGGAAGCAGTGGAAATAGTTAAAAACCGAAACCCCACGACAGTTTTCCACACTGACGCCTCAGACGCCTACGGAAAAATCCCGTTTGACGTACAGAAGCTCGGCGTTGATTTGGCAACCGTAAGCAGCTACAAGATTCTGGGACCTCGCGGAATAGGTGCTTTATACGTGAAAGAAGGCCTAAACATAACAAGAATCTTGGAAGGCCAGATAGGAACGCAGAAACTTTGGCCAGGAGTTGAAAATACTCCGTTGATTGTCGGTTTTGCGAAGGCTTCTGAGCTGATGTTTAAGGATTTTGAGGAGAACGTAAATGGGATGCGGAGACTGCGTGACATGCTTATTGAGGGAATAGTCGGAAAATTGTCTGATGTTAGGCTTAATGGTCCTGAGGGCAGTAGGAGAAGCCCTGATAATGTGAATATTAGTTTTCTGAGGTGTGAAGGCGAGGCTTTGACGATTGAGTTGAGTTTGAATGGTGTTTATGTTTCAAGCGGTAGCGCTTGCTCAAGACGGCTTCTTCAGCCAAGCCATGTTCTCGCTGCAATAGGCAGGAAATATAGTGAGGCTCACGGCAGCTTGTTAATGAAAGTTACGCGTTGTCACACCGAAGAAGACATAAACTACGTCTTGGAAATCATTCCAGAAGCTGTGAAGCGCATAAGAGGAATAGTTGGCTCTACGGAGGTGGATTAATAATGTCTCGAATGCCTTTACCGTACAATCCGAAGATACTTGAACTGTTCAGAAACCCGAAGAACCTTGGAAAAATGGAGGATGCAACAGTCGTAGCTGTTGCTGGAAACCCCATGTGTGGAGACATGATAACCTTCTATCTGAAAATCAACGATCAAGACATCGTTGAAAAAGCATCTTTCGAAAGTTACGGTTGTGCTGCAAACATAGCCACGTCAAGTATAGTAACCGAGCTCGTAAAGGGATTGAAGCTTGAAGAAGCGTGGAAGATTTCTTGGAAAGAAGTGACCGAAGCTGTTGGTGGCTTGCCGAGTGTCAAGTTTCACTGCGGCATACTAGCCGTAGGGGCGCTCAAGAGGGCAATACGGAAATATTATGAAGCAAAAGGTGCTTCACCTGAATGGCTGCAGAAACAGCCAAGTTCTGAAGAAAAACAAGCGCTGAAAGATGAAGATTTGGCGAAGCTTCTGGCGAAAAGAATGAAATCTGGAGAAAAATAGCAAGATGCTGGACGTATACAAGATCAGAGAAGATTTTCCAATTCTGAAGCGGAAAATAAATGGTTACCCGCTGATCTATTTCGACAATGCCGCAACATCGCAGAAGCCGAAGCAGGTCGTTGAAGCCCTCCGAGATTTCTACGAGAACCACAACGCCAACGTTCACAGGGCAGTTCACACTCTTTCTCAAGAAGCCTCAGAGTTGTATGAAGATGCGCATAAAGAAGTTGCCAATTTCATAAACGCGAAGAGCATGGAAGAAATAGTCTTTTTGAGAGGAACGACAGAAGCAATAAACCTAGTTGCCTACTCTTTAGGTCTTCACAATCTAAACAGCGACGATGAAATACTGGTTTCCCTAATGGAACATCACAGCAACATCGTTCCTTGGGAAATTCTCTCGAAATTTAGAGGATTCAAAATCAAATACGTGGGACTTGATAATGATGGAACGCTGAATTTTGACAGCTTTCAAGAAATGTTTTCCAAGAAAACCAAAATTGTCTGCGTCAGCCACGTGTCAAACGTTACGGGAGTGGTGAATGACATCAAGAAAATCGCGAAGATCGCACATGAACACGGCGCTTCGGTGGTTGTGGACGGAGCACAATCTGTTCCGCATTTGCCCGTGAACGTTGAGAGTTTGGACGTGGACTTTCTTGCCTTTTCAGGTCATAAAATGCTGAGCCCAACGGGCATCGGAGTGTTATACGGCAAACATGAGATTCTTGAGAAGATGACGCCTTTTCAGGGCGGAGGCGAGATGATAAAAGAAGTGTCCATTAGCCCAACTGCACATCGTTGCTCTGTTACTTGGAATGATTTGCCTTGGAAGTTTGAAGCTGGAACACCAAACGTCGGCGGCAGCGTTGGTCTGATGGAGGCTGTGAAATATCTGAAACATGTAGGCATGGAAAACGTGAAGGCTCACGAAGAGATGCTGACGAAACGTGCGATGCAATGCCTGAGTGAATGCGAAAAAGTCAAGATTTACGGACCGAGAAATGTCTCTGCCAAATGTGGAATAATTCCCTTCGGCGTTGAAGGCTTAAGCTCGCATGATGTTGCGCTGTATCTTGACAACTATGGGATAATGATTCGGAGCGGTTTTCACTGTGCCCAACCTTTGCATGAAATGCTCAAGCTAGACTCCTCAGCAAGAGCAAGCTTCTACATTTACAACACTCCAGAAGAGATAAGCAGATTTGCGGAAATCTTGAAGGAGATAGAGTAGTCTTAATGGCGAACATTGACGACTACGTGGCTCGAACTGAAGGAACATGCGGCAAAGAAAAAGACATCATAGTCATATTCAAATATGAAAAGAAAGATGAAGTGATAAAGAAGATTCTGCAGAAGGCGCATCTGAAAAAATCGATTGCCAACGTTATTTTCGAATTGACATTTAAAGAATTTTCTTTTCGGCTTTATGGAAGTGGCAAAGCCATTTTCCGCAGTTTGAAAGACAAAGAAGAGTTAAACAGTATTTTGTCTGCACTTTTATCGTAGTGTCTTAAGTTGTGTTGACGAGCTTCCCTAGTTCCTCGTTTTGGCTTTATTCTTCAGAGAAGACTTTAGCCACTTTCTGCAGCTCCTTAGTCACAGTCATCAAGAATTTCACCCTCTTCTCAGCCTTAGATTTGTATAAAGTAATTATTGTCTTCAATTTCATCATGATTTCGCCACTGATCTCAATAAGAACTTCGTGGTTTTCCTGATCTGAGAGGTTCAGTATCTCCACTTCCCCATTCGTGTAAACCAAGACCAATTGTCCAGTGAAATACAAGTAAGCCCTGCTTATCCGCCCATCATAAGCCTCTGGAAGCGAACCGATAGAAATCTCCAATGTTTTACTGAAAGGCGTCATGATTTTGAATAGAAAATTGAAAAACTCTTTGACAAGATTCTCCTCTTCCTTTGCGAGCTCAGACATTTGCCCCACGTTTTCCTGCATCTCCTTCAAAAACCCCAAAGACTCCTCTTCAGTAATCTTCTTGTTCTCAACTGTCGGTGATGCGTCTATGATTGCCTTTGGTTCTGATTCAGCATTAGCTATTGGAGCCGCAACATGTTGCTCATTCTCACTCATACCAAGTCGCCTGCGAAACGTCGCAACTCTTCTAGTCCCTGCCTGGGTAATAATAAGCGTTAGTCTGTATAGAGAATTCACGTACAATGTTTGGATACGTCAGTTAAATCTTGTATAGCAAGACATAATATTTTTATCACCCGCCCAAACCTAATACGTCTAGGAAGAGACAATGAATCAGGAGCTAAAGACACGCGGGCTAGGATACGGAACAGACGCTATTAAAGGAACTGCCGATTACTCCACCAAAACAGAATCTGTCTCGCTGAAAAAAGGCAGCTCCAAAATAGTGGTTAACATAAGCAAAAAGCGCGAAATGTCACAGTCTCCTCATTATCACAAATATGACATCTCAAAATATGATCTTCATCCAGGATATGTTTTTCCCGAGTTTCTCCAAAGTCTGATCCCAACTGGAACCCCAGAATACGTAGATAGCGGTCAAAGATACGTGGAACGTATTATTCGTGCACTCTATTTTTTCAAACAATGTGCGTTGATAGGTCCTTCTGGAACTGGGAAGACTCACATAACCTATCTTGTTGCTGAGTTGACTGGCATCCCAGTGTGGGAAGTGAACTGTGGTCTGCAGACATCGTCTTATGATCTGATCGGTAGGTTCATCGGTCTTGGAAAAGAAAACTGGGTTGACGGGCAGGTTACCAGCTGGCTGAAATATGGTGGTCTTCTGTACCTCGACGAAGCCAACATGATGAAGCAAGACGTGGCAACAAGGTTGAACCCTGTGCTTGACACAAGAGGTCACTTGGTTCTAACAGAGAAGGACAACGAAATAGTCACACGCCATCCGTATGCAACTCTCATAATCAGCATGAACCCCTTCTCTGCCGAGTTCTCAGGAACAAAACCATTAAACGCTGCCTTCAGAAGGCGAATGAGCGTGTGGATCAATTTTGACTATGAAAGTGTAGGTGATAAGATCTCACAACAAGAAGTTACGTTACTCGTAAAAAGAACAGGCATTGACGAGGACATTGGATACAACATCATAAGAGTTGGAGCTGAGATGCGGCGACAATACAAGGCAGGCGACCTTCCATACGGTCCCTCAATAGGCGATCTTACTCACTGGGCAGTCTTGGTAAAAGACGGCTCTGATCCAATGTCTGCAGCTGAAGAGACAATCGTAGCGCTGACCAGTGACAGCGTTGAAGTGCAAGCAGATGTGCGAAGATTGATTGAGTCATTCTTCAAACGCTGAATGAACAAAGTATGCGGTGAATCAAATGGGTTTTCTAGAGTATGCTTGGTCAATATTCTTCGAAAAAGATCAAGTCAAGACGAAGTTGCTCATGTCTTCCAAGGTTCGATTTCCACAGCTGTCTCGCGACGAGATCGGCTTCGTAGTGGTCATTCCTGAACCGTCATTCAAAGAAGGCGAAGACGGTGAAAGAATGATCTCTTTGATGGGATACCGCTTTCCTGATGATACCATCGGTAAGAGAAGGCTTGTAAACCTCTATAGAGCAGCAGTCTTTCATGCTGGAGGACATGTTTTCTTCTCAAACTTTCAGGACTACGAAGAATGGCGAAAAGACAAAAACCCGCTCTTGGCAAAATACACAATCTCCATAGTTGAAGATGTGAGAGCTAATGGCTGCCTTTCTGCAAGATACAATGATAAACTAGCAGATTTGGCGCTTGCAAACACCTTGGCTCTGAAAAGGCTGCGCCGCATAGACAGATTGATGAACCCTGCAACGAGAGCGATGGCTGGACTCTTGATGCAAGTGCACACTGGCCAAATGGGCGCACGATTGAGGAATGAGCAAGAAACAGTCGCCAGGCTTGCTAACGTTCTCAGCCAATACAAACAGAAAGAGTCACAGTCGACTACTGTCGGACAGAAAGGCTCAAAAGAAGAGAAGTTGGAAATCGCTGACAGCATATATTACGAAATAGAAGACATCGGACCAATCACAGAGGCACCATTTCTTCCCCACACAGAAGAACTAGGATCATGCTCAATATTCTCCACTTCACACATCGTGAACTCGGATATTGTACATGAAGAAGACTTCAAAAAGTGTTTAGAATTTCTAGGCGGAAAACTCTCCGACAACGAAGAGAAGACACATCAAAAGATGGCGGAAGCTGAATCCAGTCAAGTATTCGACTCTTGGCAACATCAAAAAGAAAAAGAAGAACATCTAATCACAAAATACGAACAATTCCTGCCCCTCACACAATTCAAATCCATCGAAATCCCAGAACAAGACTACACAGAATTCCTGCGAGTTAAATCCAGATCCAAGAGTGAAGGACACAGACTCATTGAGAGCCTTCTCGTGGCCAGAGACGCAGTGGACGAGGACCCAGCGAAAATGTATGGTGTGCTGGATCTGCAGGAAGTGATACAAGTCATTGCTAGTAAAAGTCCGAGAATGGATGTCTTCATGCTGGATGAAAACTTAAGCAAGAGCTATTCTTGGGTGATTTTGCTTGATGCCAGCAGAAGCATGAAACACATAAAGGATTTTGCTTTAGAAATTCTGTTGACTTTAGCCGAAGTTGCGAATGAAATACTCATTGATCCAACTTCTTGGGGGATATACGCTTTTAACGACCGATTTTTCGTCGTTAAAGACTTGAATGAACGATACAACACTCGAGTTGCAGGCAGGCTTGGCGGAATAAAGTTCGAAGACTCAACGTACATGCCTGATGCGTTAACTTTGGCTTGTCAACTTCTGAAGACAAGACCTGAAAACATGAGGTTGGTCACGATAATCTCTGATGGATGGCCTCTTGGCTATTCAGATGTTGACAATGCATTGTCGCAAGTTCTCAGCACTATGGCAGGGAGAAACATCACTGTTATAGGAATTGGCGCAAACAGTCGTCGGGCAGAAACTTTGTTCAAATCGCACTGTACCGTTTATGACTTGCGAGACTTGAGTAAGAAGTTTTCGAATCTGTATTTTGAGGCAAGCAGAATTGCGGCTGAGACGTAAAAACAGACAGGAATTGAATTTGACGATTGGTTTGTCCGACATGCAATTCTGGCATGTTATTGCTGAATTTGCTCTGCAATTGAGAAATCTGCTGCAAACTCGAATTTCTCGCCTGCGATGCCTCTCTTCTGCTTGAAGAATATTCTTTCAGGCACTCCATCATGTATATATGTCACGTAAAGCAAATCCTTTCCTAACCCGTATCTTTCTAAGTCAACTATCGAATTTTTTGCTTTCTCAAGTTTGCCTATTTTGGTTTTTAATTCTTCAATTGCTTCGAAAAGTATTTCTGCTTCTCCTAGTTCATCGGATGCAAGCATGACTTCTTTAAACTGAACCCATTCAATCGACGTAGCTGTCTCGTTATCCCGCTTTTTTCCCTCTCTTTTACCGCCTGTTTTCATTACTTTTTGCAGCTCTGCAGTTTTCTTTGTCCACTCAGGACTTTTTGTGGATTCTGGGTTTCTCAAGAGAGTTCCAAGCCATTGGCTATAGTCCTCAAGCAACGACTTGCACTGACCTGTCTCTGCTTCGATGTTTTCTCGAAGCTCTTTAAGCGAGTAAAACGTTCGGATTTCAGTCAAGAACCCGTTCATGATCTAGCCACCTAGGGTGTACCTTTTGCTTCGTTTTTGGGCGTTTCTACAGTAACCAGTGCGGTTTGTTTTTCCACCGAGTCTTGGTTTTCTCTGTCACCTGTTATTGCTCTAGCAGCGTTTTTAAGTTCCTTCTTTATTCCTTGGAAGAAGTTGACTCTTGTGCTCAGTCTCTTCCTATATCTTGTTATTGAATTTGCCAGTGCAGGTATTACAATCCACAGGACGGCCATTACAGTTTCAGGAGGATATTCTGCAAGATAAGCCGAGTTTGCTTCTCCACTCTCGCTAGTAAGTATTAGGTTTCCTTCTTGGTTAAGAACTACCTTCTTGATTTTCCCTTGAATTGGCAAGTCTTGGCGTGGAATGCTGAGTGAAATGTTCAGCTTCTTCAAGATTCCCTTCAGAGAACTACAAAGTTCACTGATGAGCTTACCTTCCTCTGCCAAAAAGTTGTTCAGCTGCAAGGTTTCCTCATTCATGTTTTTCAAGATTTCTTTCAGTTTCTGTTCACTTTCCAGTACAGATTTCTCTTCTTCACCTGATAGTTCACCGTTTTCTTCAGTGATCAAAACGGGTTGTAGAAGACCTTGTTCAATGTGAACTTCGCCCTCTTTCGGCGCTGACTCTGCTTTTTCATTTGAGCTAATTCTTGTTTCTTCCATGACTGATTTCCTCAGAGTCTTTGATAACCTTGTGTTTGCTGAGTAGTTGACTGTTGAGAATAATAGAGTTAGTATGTTGCGAAATGTTACGCACTGATAGCCTTTCTGTCATTCGCATTTTCTGCAACGTTTGACAATCATAATTGCTAAGCTGAGATATATGATTGCGCCGAACATTTGGCGTACGAATTCTGGAGCATACCAGAACCAGCTTGTGCCGCCGCTGAAATGCAGTCCTGCAATGAACCATGCAAAGACAAGATCGACGCCGACCTCAACTGGAGTTGCAATTCGGTTTGGAAGCCTGATCATGTTTGAGTCTAGGCTCAAAATCACGTAAATCGGCAGGTTGACTGACAGCACAAACAGTGTTAAGCCCAAAGGAACACCAGCGTTTTCCATGAAAGTTCTTGCGAGCAGATTTGCTTCTTCATTTGGAGCGCGACAGAAGATGAGAGTTGAAAAATAGTCAAATGAGATAAAAGAGAACACCAATGCTATTCTCTTCAGCCAATGATTGTTTTTAGGTAGAAAAAGTAGTCTCAGATTTACATGTGAAACTGTCTTTTTCAGCATTCTCCCTTCCCCTCTGCCACTTTGTTGTGACTTAGTATCAGTTATTGCTCTGTTTGTTGCGGCTTAAAAACTTTGAATTCTGGATTTTCGATTCATATTGTAAGTTCAGAAGTATAAAATACGACAAAAGGCAGAGTCGAGTTCCGTCTCGGAGTTCGAATAAGGAGTAAGGCTACAAGGGATAAAAAATGGAGTTAACAGTCGAAAAACCTGAAAGCATAATGAAGCTTTACGACGAAAATAGCGGTTTATGGAGATTTGTAAGAGTTGACAAAGGTCCATCCAAGTCTTTGGAAACTGTTGAAAAAGCCCTTTGCAGACTTGGATTGTCAAAGAATGAGATAAGAGTCTACATTTTCCTCGCAAGGACAGGTGAGCATAAAGCAAGCGAAATCTCTGAGTCTCTGTCGCTTCACAGAACGGAAACATATAGAATTCTGCGTGATCTAGAGAAGAAGGGATTGATATCTTCTGTCTTCGAGAAACCTCTCAAGTTCATTGCTACATCCTTCGAAAAAACGTTGGGAATTCTCATCGAAACAAAGAAGATGAAGATTGATCTTCTGGAAAAGAGAAAAGATGACTTGATTGATATATGGCTTGCTCTTCCGAAAACAGAAGTGGAGCAGGAAAGAAAGGAAGTGTTCCAGATATTGGAAGGTGAAGAGCAAATAAGCTTGAAGGCTGACGAAATACTGAACATCGCTGAAAGAGAGGTTCTTGTTTTTGCATCTGAACAGGACATTGCGAACTTTTACCATTCAAGTCTTCTGGATAAGCTTGAAAGAATATCTAAGAAAAACATCGAAGTTCAGTTGCTGACCAACTATTCCCCGAAAAGCTGCTTTTTCATCGAGAAAATCAAGTTGAGGAAGGCGAAGTATTCGCTTTCTGACGTTGATGCGTTGCCCACTTTCATAATCACTGATGATCAGCAGCTACTTTTGCTGGTTAGAAAGAGCAACGGAAAAAAGAGAGTGGCCGCTTTATGGACAAACTATGATGCCTTTGTCAAGGCGCTAAAGACGCTTTTCGTTGAACTGTGGAAGAAAGACGCTTAATCTGTCCTATCTGCCTTTTCCTTTCAGTTCATGCAATATGGTTCTAGGCAAAGTCCGCGCCTCTCTATCAATTGCCATTAGTAAAACAAGGTAAATCAGTCCGCCAAAGCCTGTCGCGGCCAGAATCAAAGATATTCTCGTCGGATGAGGAATAATGAAAAGAACAGTCGCCATGACTGCTGTGGCAAAAACATACTTGGCTATGTTTCTCCACGGGATTTCTATTTTGATCATTTTGCGGACAATAGCAAATAAAACAACCAACATCGCAAAGCGTCCCACAGCGTTTATTATGCTCACGCAAAGCGACGCTTCCACGGGCATATTCTGAACGTAAAATGTCAAGATATAGAATGCTGTGGGGATAGTGATTAGAGAGTGAAGATAGGGCAGGGAAAATGCGATAAAGAGTCGGCTTTTGGCTAACTGTCTAAAAGATATTTTTGCCTTTTCGTCTACTGTTTCAACTCCTAGAAGCACAGAAGAGAAAAACCCAGACAATGCTGCGATAAAAGCATCAATAGCCAAGGCAATTAGGACTGACCAAGCCCCAGCGTAGTCAGGTTTCAAGAGAACTATGTAGGAGTCAGACAGCACTATTGCGCCAACAGTCATTGGTATGGCAAACATCAACACCATTTTCAGGGAAACAGTTATGTCTTCACTCTTTCTTTCCGCCAAGAGCTTTGGATACAACGCATAAGCCAAGAACGTAGCGTGGTTGATTACACCTGTAACCTGCGCTGCCGCCCCATATGTGGCCCGAGCCTCTTTTCCACCATATTGGAAAAGCATTATGAATATGAATGATGCTATCTGATTGCCTACTACATTATAGATGTTTGCTACAGAGCCCTTGAACCATTCTCTCACGTATTCCCATCTGATTCTCTGCCTAAACTCATCAGCAACTAGCTTAACGTAGTAGGCGATTTGAACAACAAAGGCGAGTATCGTTGCGAGCACCGCGCCCAAGATAGGCTGCTGCAACTCGATAATGAAGACATATCCAACGATGATCTTGAAGAACTGCTGCACAAGAAGACCGTATCCAATCGCTTGTGGCATCCTTGCTTGTAAAGAGGATTCCAACGCACTGACCGAATAAAGCTCCATTATCTGTAACGCCACTAAGAAATACGAAACAAGGTATGTCTGGCTGATGTCCAATGCTGAGGCAATAAGAGGCACAGCTGGCAAGTAGATGGCTGCGGCTAATGCTGAGATCAGGAAGTTTGCAATGATTCCTGTTTTCAATGCTCCTTCTTTGTTTCTTGATATGAACCGCATTGCCCAGAAGGGGAGAATCCCTGCGAGTAATGTGAAGTATGTTGCTATGTCGTTGATGTTAAACCATATGCCATATTCAGCGTCTGATGTCGTTCGGGCCACTATAAACTGAAAAATCAGCCCTGTCCCTACGCTGATAATCTTGGCTAAGAAAATCACGAAGCCTGAATACTGCAATCGGATCTCGTTCCTAGCCAAACGTCCACCCTTTTGCGGCTATTGAATGCAATAATGTTCTTTGAACAGTTAATTTGTGTTGCCATAAATTTCAGATAGTTGAGGCAAGCTCCAAACATATTTTTAAATAGTCTCCTCGTTTGTTTAGTCTGTGACGGAACATTAAGACTAGCCATGAGGTTCACGGTTGCCAAAAAAAGTTCTGATATTAGCTGGTGGCGGCGGGCACACTGGATACGGTTATGCGTTAGCTCAGAGGCTCTACGGAAGTGCTTCCCTGCATTTTCTAGTTCCAAAAGGAGACGAGTTGAGCCAGCGCAGATTGTGCAAGTTTGGCATTGTTGAAGAGCTTCTGAAATCCCGCGAAACTAAGACACCGCTCAAGGAGTTTATTCCAAACTTTGTCAAGTCTCTCTTGGACTCTTCCGGCAAGGTTTCAAGAAAATACGATGTCGTCGTCAGCACAGGCAGCAACTTTTGCCTTCCGCCTGCAATGTTCGCTTGGCTCAAGGGCATTCCCCTGATCAACATTGAAAGCTCAGTTCGATTCACAAAAGCTTCCAAGAGCACTTTTCTTCTGCAGCCGTTTTCAAAGCTTACAGTGCTACATTGGGAAGAACAGCGAAAACTGCTAAAAAGAGGAGTTGTTGTTGGGCCTTTGCTTCCTAAGCCACAAGTTGAGCCTCGAAAAGGCAGATATATCCTTGTGACAGGTGGAACATACGGACATAGGGCGTTGTTTGACGCCGTCTCTGAAAGCAGTCTAGCAGAAGTGGTTTTGCAAACTGGAAAAGTCAGCCCTGACAAGTATATGCGAAGACATCCAGAATGGAAAGTGATACAATATGCCACAAAGTTCCATGAGCTTGTAGCAGGCGCAGAAGTCGTTGTAACCCACTTCGGCTCAACAATCTTGGAAGCTTTAGTTTACAGAAAACCTATCGTTGTTGTTCCAAACCCAGAATGGACCAGAACCGCAGGAGTTGAAGACGCAAAGTATTTGGCGAAGAAAGTCAACGCTGTGTTGGTTTCAGAAATAAGCCCGAATAAATTGTTAGCCGCAATTGAAGAAGCTCGAGGCAGAGAACTCCCAGTTTTTCCAGACGGCGCACAAAGGCTGGCTGACATCATCTTGAAATTAATGTAAAAGAAAAGCCGTAGCATATTAGATTCACCAGCGCTGTTGCCGAATTTGTCTTTCGCGTTCTTGTCGGCACTATGATGCTATCTGGTTTGGTAGGCGTACACTAAGTATTAAAATGAGCGCAATGTAAGTGAAAACAGCGGAAAGAGGCTGGCGTGATTGAGCAAGAGAATGCGTGTCAGCGTCATAATGCCGATTCATAACGAAGAAGAATATTTGCCGCGTTCACTGAAATCTCTGAAAAGCGTTGAAGATCAAATATTCGAGTTTATCTTTGTCTTGGATAGATGCACTGACAACTCTGAAAACCTAGTCAGGCAATGGTTCCCCTCTTCAAAAATCATAAAAAAAGACGTTTGCAGATGGGGGAGTCCCATAGCTGAGAACTTTCAAATTGGTTTTGCAGCGTCAAAGGGTGACATCATATGTGTTCACGACGCAGACGTGACAACACCTAGTGATTTGCTTTCGCTGCTGGAAGAACTGACAGATGATGTGGCGTCTGTTAGTCCGACATTGTTTACCTGCAAGGAAGAATCCTTTCTTAATCTCATGTATTACTACTGGGAGAAAACTCGCAAGTTCGCTCCGCTTGGTGAGCAGCCTATGGGGGCGTTGCGTTTAGTCAGAAGAGACTGCTTGGAAAAAGTCGGCGGATTTAAGGACGTGCCTGCACAGGACACGCAGTTGGATATTGACTTTAGAAAGGCTGGTTATCAGTCAAAAATCGCCAAAAATGTTGTTCACTATCACTTGAGGAAATTTTCGTTCAGAAAAGCTGTGAGAAGCCAGATAAAAGATGGCAGAATGCGCCGGCAGATGGGCATGCCATTTTGGAGAGTATTAGGTCATGTTGTCCTTCGTTTGAGACCGTTTGTATTGTGCGGGTACTTGTTCACGAAACAGCCAGCAAGTAACGCCGCTGTCAAGTCTTGAAACAGGTTTACTTGATATTGGATGCTTGAAGCAGACGCATATTGACCATGTGAGTTTGTTTTTTGCTCCTTTCCTTGGGCAATACTGGCTCCTCTTCTTTCTAGCTAGCCCAAGATTACTTGACTCGTCTGTAAAATGTGTAGCCGTTGGTTTCAAGTGTCTTCTCAAATCTCTTTGTGAATGGTTTAATGAGATCTTGTTCTTTTGGACCTATCAGCATATGAGTGATGTTATACTTCTCTATGAGCTGATCTGGAGCGTTTTTGATCATTTCAGGCAATGTTTCAAGTTCGAAGCTTAATCCTTCAATGTTGCCTCCTCCTCCTATCAGGATTTTGCCATTCAAGTGTCGAGCCGAAACATAGGTAATTGAAGAAGGCATAACCAGAGTCACAGCGTCGTCAGGGACAACGATTTTGGTGAAGTCTGGCAAAACAGGCTTTCTGAAGAAGTTCAGAATGCTTCTGCCGATAACGGGCACTGATATGAACAATGCTGGAACAATCAGCAACGGATTCATGAGTGTGTACGTCAGTTGAATGGAAAGAACAGCGGTGGGCGCTGCTGAATACAGAAAATACCTGTAGCCGTCGCCCCACAGCCAAACGCAATAAATGACAAGGACTGTTATTGACCAGACCAGAATAGGTAAGGTTTCGCCAAGGAAGGTTTGAGGGCAGAGCAGCAAACCTGCTATTGGAACATAGAAGAATGGCTGGAACTTGACAAGTCGCTTGGGAGAGTCTGGTCTTTTTCTTCCTTTATCCCAGCTACCATGCCTTAAATAGAAGTTGATGCCGAGGGCGTGGTCTTTCAAGGTTGCCATGTATCTTCCTCTCGTAAGCAACAATGCCAGTGTGAAGCCGAATAATAGTGTCAGAGGGAAAAAGATGTTCATCGAGATGAGAAACGGCGACATTATCAGGCAAGTAAGAAGCAGTGTCTGAGTTGCCATTTTGTGGCTCAGAAGCGTTAAAGCTACAGTCACTGCCGCAATCGCTATCTCCAGCATTCCTCTCTGTGGCAACAACACAATTGACAGACAGCACCAAAGAGCGCCAAGCGATCGAGGGGATTCAGAAACGCTTTCCACGTATGCTATCGGAGTGAAAGAGTAAAGCACTGCCGCAGCCAATGCATATGCTTCAGGCATGTATTGAAGCGCCAAAGCATACGTTAATAATGCTATACCGTAGTCAGAAACTACTCCCAGCATAAACAGCATTTTCGGTCTTAAACGTTCTGGAGCGAGTGAAAGCAGGAAATGCAGCAAGGACGGGTAAGTGTAACTATCGCCCAAGACGAATTTACCGAGAACTTTCGGAGGACGACCCTTACTAAATCTCGCCGCGGCCAACAGATGGAAATTTGCATCGATTCCTCTTGGAACACGTCGTAACAAGGGAAGTCTCGATGAAAAGTAGATAGCAGTTATTATGAGAACGGTTTCGAGTTGCATTAGGCTCCCAGCAGCGTGGTGATTTTGGCTTTCAGAGATTTCACAGAGTGGTTTTCAATAACCCACTCCCGCGATCTTTCACCCATTCGTTTTCTTAATGCTGCGTCGTTTGCGAGAAGCAATATTGCTCTACTTATTTCAGGCGAGTTTTTCACCAACACAACGATTCCCCTGTTGTCTGCAAGCAGTTTCTCGTGGCTTTTGGGAGAGTTGCTGGCAACCACGGCACACTTGGTTGCCATGGCTTCTAAAACGGCTAAGGAAACGTTGCTTCCAGTTACTCCAGCATACACGAAGATGTCGCTGATTTGAAGCAAGTCTCGGACTCTTCTAGGTGTAGCTTCACCCATCAGTCGGATTTTTCTTTCAAGGTTATTTTCGCGGATGAAGCGAGAGGCAAAATTCTGCATTATTCCTGAGCCAACTACCAAGCAGACGACTTCGTCTTTTTCGTCGACTACTTGTTTTAGGGCAGGCATGAGATACTCGATTCCTTTCTCTTGGCTGAGCCTGCATGTTGCATTGACAACGATGCTATCTTGGCTGATGCCTAACTCTTGTTTTCGGGCTGTTTTTCCCTCTTCTAGTGGAGCGTAGAAGTTTTCGTCGACGCTGTATTGTATTATTCCTATTTTTGAGCTAGGTATCTGCATTCGATGATAGATTTCAGCAAGTTCGTACCCTAGAACAGCGAATTTGTCAGCGATTTTTGCGGTGATGCTTATGGCGACTGAGGCACTTTTCCTCAGCAACCAAGTGTGCAGGCTGTAAAGCATTCTTTTGGCAGGATTTTCCACTGCCTTCTGAAAGTCCCAGTACGCATCTGACAAGTAGTTGGTAGTAGCCCCGTAATCCATGATGACGACCTTCGTGTTTGTGAGTTTGCCTACAATAGAAGAGTAAAGGCCTGTAAAGACGCCGTCTTGAGCCAATATGGCGTCGAAACGGTAATGTTTATTCAGCTTGAGAAGGCTTGTTGTTCCCCACAGCACGTACAGTAGGTTTAGAGGAAAGAGCGCTGGGTTGCACGGCGCATAATGCCGCCTTACTTTTTGCAGACGATGAATTCTGTATTGCCCAGAATAGCCAGAGGGTGGAATGGTGAGGAAGTGAACTTCATAATCCTTGTGAAAGGCTCTCCAGACTTCGCTGACAATGGCTCGTGCGCCGCCAGAAATGGGAAAGAAATCAATTGTAATACATAGCCTCTTCATTTCTGTTTTGCCTCTAGAAACTTGGCAAGTTTGAGAAAACCTTCTTTCAAGTCTGTTTTGGGCTTGTAGCTATATCGCTGGATGAATGGATGTGGGTTTGCATAGAACTTGTTGTATTCTACTGTTTCCCCTTTTTGAACTATCTTCGGCTGAGATATGCTGAAAATTTCTGCTGCTTTGAGTATCAACTCTCTTATGGTCATGGGATTTCCGCCGCAGAAGTCTATGACGGTGTCGTTCAATGGAGCACGTGCCATTCGGAGTATGCCTTCAACGGCGTCATCCACGTACATCGCGTCGATCAGATTTAGACCGTTGCCTCTCACTGGAAAATCTCTTCTATGCTCAATATAGAACTGTCTGACAAGTTTGCTGTAGATCTTTCGATCGGGCTCGTAGGGTCCATAGGCGCCGAAAAACCTGACAATCAAATACTCTGAGATCGTTCCCGTTCTCCTGAAATGCTTCACATAAGCCTCTGTAGCAAACTTGGAAATTGCATAAGGCAGAATTGGCGTCACATGTTTCTCAGGGGACACCATTCCAGCTAGGCCTTCATAAACCGAGCCTGAGGAGAAAAAAATGAGTTTCTTCACTTTAAACAGGTGTAGGAAATTTATCAAACCTTCTACGTTGCTGCGCAAGTCAAATAGAGGGTCAAGGCTGGATTTTGAAGGATCGCTGTTTGCTGCAAGATAAATGCCAAGATCAAAAGAATCACCGCAATTCTTCTGGAGCAAGCTCAAATCGTGCAAGTCTAGAAGATCGCATTTTTCTACGGCAGCTCTTTTCAGACCAAGATTGTCAACGAACAATGGGAAGCTTTCGTCAGTATTGTAGGTGGCAACAACATCCCAGTCTTGTGGAGCGTTGTTGAGCAGGTTTTTGCCAATAAACCCTGACGCTCCTGGGATGACGACACGCAACTTAGTTCCCTTCTTTTTCCTTGAACCATTTTATGGTTCTCTTTATTCCTTCCTCCAGATCAGTTTTGGGGAAGTATCCTAGAACCTTTTTGGCGTGGGTGATGTCTGGAATCCTAAGTTCGACATCAGGGAAATCTTTTGGAACATAGTGGATTTTCGACTTCGAGCCTGCTAGTCGAACTATTAGTTCAGCTAGGCTGGCGACTGTTATGGCTGTCTTTGGGTTGCCAATGTTGAACACTTTGCCTACTGCATTTTTCTCTGAAGCAGCAAGCAACGTTCCCTCGACAGCATCTTGCACGTAGCACCATGATCTCACCTGCAGTCCGTCTCCGTATATGGTCAATGTTTCTTCTTGGTGAGCTTTTTCGATGAAGTTGTGCATGGCGCTTTCACCTGTCTGTCTTGGACCGTAAACGTTAAAGTATCGGAGGTTGGTGGCGGGGATTTTGTTTTCCAGAAAATAGCTGTGTGCAAAGTGTTCTGCAGCCAGCTTGCTTGTTGCGTAGCACCACCTAGGCTCGCTGACTGGTCCTTGGGAAGTGAAGCCCTCTTCATTACCTAGAAACGAGTATTTTCCGTAGACCTCTGACGTGGAAGCCAAAACAATTCGGTCTATGTCTTGATTTACCTCTTCAATTGCCTGAAACAGGTTGTACGTTCCGATAAGGTTGATCTTCATTGTGGTAATGGGACTCTTGGTTACAGTCGTTATTCCAGCGACCGCGGCTAAGTGAAATATCACGTCCGCATCCTTCACAGCCGCTTTCAGGTTTGCATAGTTCAGTACGTCCCCACTTGCTAGGTGGACGTTTTTCGGAAGTTTCATTGCGCTTATGGAGTTTCTCCGCAGGTTATCGTACAGCGTGACATCGCATGAAGTGGCCATGAGCCTCTCAGTTATGTGCGAGCCTATGAAACCTGCTCCTCCAGTTATCAGTACATGCTTGTCGCTGAAACGCTCAGCTAGCTTGTCCGTGTTCATCCGAAAGACCTTACTAGTAATTGAGTGCACAGCCTAAAAATATTGCTATGTGAAATAACTGGCAGAACTGATTGCAAAATTGCCTTTCTGACTTGTCAGCCGCGTATTTGGCAACTACAGCTTCTTGCCGGTGAGATCTGCTTCTAGGCGTCCCACTCTGTTTTTAACTTTTTCAATCTCATCTCTGACGGTTTTATCCTTAACTTCCTCTTTGCGTTTCTCGTTAGACTTCAATATCAACCTCAAGAGGTCAGAATCATAATCTGCAAGCAACAGTTCTGTGTTTGGAATCAAGCAATGCCCACCAATTACTCCCGAAAACATGATAGGTCTATCTAGCCTAACGCGGTGCGTGTCCTCCAGAAAATCCACAATGCCATCGAAGTCGGCTTTGAAGTGCCTGCTGATCCTGTGCATCTCTTGGAAACACGCGATCATCCATGCCCTGTAAGTGGTTTCAAACAGTTTTGCTAGTTCTGTTTCAGCGCAACTCTTCAAAACTTTGGTTTTCAACCCCAGCTTCTCAAAATGCCTGCGTGCTGTTTCAGCAGCTTCAATGTTGGCGCCGCCCACGTATTTTGTCCATCGTTTTAGCTCCCACTTCATGTATTCTAGGCTCTTGTGTACTCCACGAACTGGAGAATGTGCAACAAGGCAGCCGCATTTTGCGTGCACTTTCATCGTTGTTCCTGGCGGGACTGTGCTGTTTATTATTACAAGTTCAGGTTTGAACTGTTTGACATTGGCCTTGACTATGTCTGCGAATTTTTCTTGGTCAGTGCATGGGATGCAGATGTGCATGGTTTGCACTTCGCTTGGCATATCATTCTTGTTTTGGTGTATTTCGCGCATTTTTGCTTCGTCAACGTCGAAGCCGTAGACCGTGAAACGTTCGCTTTCTTTCAACAGTTCGAATAATGAGAGCCCAATTTCACCTAGACCGACAACTAGGGTTTTCTCTTTTGCCAAATGTTGATGCCCTCCAACAGAACCAATTGATAAACCATTAAACTATTTAAACTTCACATGTCTAACAAACGTAACGGTCGCAAGGGGTTTGGAATGTTGAAACCGAAGATGGGAAAGGGCGTGGTGGTTGGCGAGAACGTTCAGTTTGGCGAGAATGTGGTTGTCTGGAACTACGTCGTCATAGGTGATGACACAAAAATCGGCGACAGAACTGTCATCGGAAGTTTCGTTGACATAGGCAAGAAAGCCAGCATCGGAAAGAACTGCAGCATACAAGCTCACGCCACAATTTCAAACGGCTGCGAAATTGGCGACGACGTGTTTATTGCTCCAAACAGCAGTCTGCTGAATGACCGATACCCCAAAAGCAGTCTGCTGACGCCGCCAATAGTGAAGGACAACGCAGTCATCGGCGGATGCGCCACGATTCTTCCAGGCGTGGTTGTTGGAGAAAACTCTGTTGTGGCCGCCGGAAGCGTTGTTACTAAGGATGTTCCGTCCGGAGTTGTTGTGAAGGGTGTTCCTGCAAAGGCTCTGATGAGCATAGCTGAGTATGAGGCTAAGAGGAACAGGTTTATTGCGTCACAGCGTAGGGTGAAGAAATGAGAGTTTGGTATGACGCGTGCACTGGCAAGCACATGCAGTATGGCGTTGCCTTGGCCAAGCATCTTAGAAAATTAAACCATGAAGTAATTCTTACTACTCGAGAGCATCCTGACACGCTTGCGTTGGCTAAAGCGCTTGGAGAAGCTCCGATTGTGGTTGGCAAGTACAATCCCTCTTCTTTGTATACAAGGTTGGAGGAAAGCGCGAATCGCGTACTTCAGTTCTCAGCTATGTTTAGAGACTGTTTGCCAGACGTGGCAGTTTCCAGCCCGTCCGTAGAGTTGTGCAGGGTTGCTTTTGGACTCGGTGTCCCCACGGTTCTGACCGCAGACACGCCCCACGCCACTGCAGTGAACAAGCTGACAATACCACTAGCTAGCACTCTTGTAGTTTCGGAAGCCATTCCGCGAAGTTTCTTCAAGAAATATGGCGCGCAGAGAATTGTTCAGTTTAGAGGTGTGGACGAAGTTGGATGGATTAGAGATGCGCCGTCAGAAAAGCCCAGTTTCAAAAAGCCTTTGATAGTTGTTAGACAGATGGAGACTAAAGCGTCTTACACTGTTGGAAAAGCTGATTTGACGACTAAACTTGCACGTAGACTTGCTTCGTTGGGAACCGTGGTTTTTCTTCCTCGCTACGAAAAAGCTGGGATTGAAGGTTTGACGGTTATGAAGGATTTTGTGGATTCTGCGAGTTTGACCGCTCAGGCTGATCTTGTCGTAAGCGCGGGAGGAACAATATCTAGAGAGGCTGCGCTTCAGGGTGTGCCCAGCATAGTTGTGTCGGAGATTGGCCGCACGTACGTGAATAGGTATCTCTTAAAGAAGGGTTTTCCGCTGTTTCTTGTGGCAGCGTCGAAGGCGTTTAGTTATGCTGAGAAATACCTCGGCAAGAGGTTTGATGTTAAAGCGAAGCTGGCAGAGCTTGAGAACCCAGTTGAATTGCTGTGCAAAATCATTGAAGAAAAAACATGCTTGTGATGAAAATGCCAGACATGTTGGAAGAGCTTCTCAATAGTGAACCTGAAGTTTTGGCAGAAAAGGCAACAAGAGATTCAAATCTGCTAGAGGAGATTTTCGATGGAGTGTCTTCTTCAAATGCAAAGATGAAATTCAAGTCTGCAAAGATTCTGTCTCTCATAAGCGAGAAAAACCCCGAGAAGCTTTATCCACGGTTCGATTTCTTCAAAGACCTACTCAGAAGCGCAAACAGCATTCTCAAGTGGAACGCGATTGACATCATAGCAAATCTTGCCTCAGTAGACGTTAACAGAAGATTTGAAAAGATATTTGTGGAATACCTTGGGCTTCTTCAAGAAGGAAGTCTAATCACGGCTAGCCATGTTGCTGCCAGCGCAGAAAAAATTGTCGATGCAAAACCTGATCTTGAAGAAAGAATCACAAAGAAACTCTTGCAAGTTGAAAAGATAAAGCTTCCAACCGAAGATTGTAGGAATATTCTGGCTGGTCACACGATACTTTCTTTTGATAAATATTTCGACAAGATACAGAATAAGGAAGAAGTGGTCTCATTTGTCAAAAGACAGCTAAAGAACACTCGGAATGCTACAAGAACAAAGGCTTCGAAATTTCTGAAGAAACATTCACTTTCCTAAGCCTCACCATCAACCGAGTGTGCATGGTTCTGCTTCAGCTACGAAAAGCAATACGTCGGAATAAAAGACTTTAATTGAGGTTCTATTAATTACTGGAAACAGGAAAAGGGCCGGTCGTCTAGCTTGGTTAGGACATTGGCTTTA
>Ga0172362_10001150_pt1 | contig 22462 bp, 7 predicted proteins | sample LakKivs1_kivu2a2_FD_114534 | JGI IMG/M metagenome (GOLD analysis project Ga0172362, IMG submission 114534) | Sediment microbial communities from Lake Kivu, Rwanda - Sediment s1_kivu2a2 | ecosystem: Environmental > Aquatic > Freshwater > Lake > Sediment | place: Rwanda: Western Province, Lake... | reverse complement strand
TTCTGCTCCTGGATCTGCCTCTTCTGGTAGTAGCTCAAATTCTGGAGGAGTAAATATTCCAGTTTATAATAACTATAACTCTTCTGGAAATCCGACTTCTTCAGAGGGAGACGATTTATCATTTTTAGATGGACAAACCGGCGGAGAAACATCACAAGAGTCAGCTAATAATAGTGGTCCTGGACCATTATTTTGCGTCCCCGCTGCACCTATAGCCATATGGTCTGGAAATACTCCGGTTGGTTTTCTCTTCTCTCCAATAGTTTATATAGAAAAAACTACTATGCAGTTTCCTCTTCCTAGTAAAAGTGTTTCAGATAAAGAAAAAGTAAAAACACCAGCATTTGCATTGCCTTTAGGAAATAATAAAATATTATTGAGCCAAAGAGATCTAGGCTTACACTCTTCTGCTACTCCGAGAAATCCTGCGGCATTCAGTACATCTGGCGATTTGAAACAAACAACAAGAAAACCATTTTATACTTGCGACTGTCAAATCGTAGAGGAAGTAAATGCTGGTGGAACTTTTGATCCATATTTTATGGATTATGGAGACTATCTAAAAGAGATTGTGAAAGATAAAGAGAGCAAGCTTATAGTAAAGAAAACAAAAGTATCGAGCCCTCCCGAAGAGGATTCCATAGATTCGTTTACAGCTACATTAGAGATGAAATCTGGTAGCCACCTCTTCAAAAACGGATGGGAACTAAAAAATTGTAAAACTCCTATAGTGACTATTATGAGACTAATTTCTAATCCTACAAATAATAGCGCGTGGACTGCAACTCCTATAGATGCTACTCCAATAACAATGTCTTATAATGAAACGTGGTCTGCTCAGGATTACAGTAGAATGGAACATAATGGTAGCATCAGATTTCTAATAAATAAGGGAATGACTGGCCTTTCAGATTTAGCACGACGGGTAGAAAATCTAAAAGATAAAGCCTTTTATATAAAAGTAAATGCAGGATATAAAGAATGCAACTATACTAACCTTGATGGAATGTATAGAATGATAACCGGAATTTGCTATGGAGGAACCATTTCAGAAAGTGCTGGTCAGCGAATAATGGAGTGTAAAATATATGATTATACAAAAATATTAGAGCACTCTATATATTTCAACTACCCATTTTATGATGGAGTTAGAGATGTAAATGCTATATATGAGCTCGGTAAGATGGCAAAGTTTAAAGACTATTATGCATCTGGAAATAATGAATCGGCAAGAACTGGAACTCCGCAAGACAGAATGGGCGAAGAAGATCCTCCGATGTTTTTGATGAAGCAGATCATTTCCGCTACGGTCGGTAAAGATGAATATGGATGTATGGATGGACTTCAAGGAAAAGATAGGAGAAAAATAAGTAAAAGCAAAGTATATGCGTTGCCTCATGGATATGATATTTTGCAAGGAGGAGCACAATTTAAATTTAAAGATGGCGACAATCTTATAACCTCTATGGATATTATAAATAAGAGGTCTGGAAAAGTTATGTTCTTTGATTCGTATGGAATGTTGCATTATGAGGCTTTTCCTCTAGCAAGCTTAGTATTTTCAAATGATAATCCCAACGCGATTGGAATCCCTATTTCTTGGAAATTTAGTGTTTCTCCTTTGAAGGACGGATCAATACTAATACATAATCAGCTAAACAAGGAGTTTGCTGTTGAGGATGTTTATAATGAAATACTTATTATGACCTCTTCTCCCAAGCAAGGGCTAATCTTTGCTGATGATGCCAATACTAAATCTACAAATGATCCTAGTTCTGAGGGATTTTTAGGATACAAGAAAATAATGTTTCAAGCTGATGGTATATTTGGAAGCCAAGAGGCCGCTAGCAGTGTTATTCAACACTATAAAAAGTTTTATCGTCCTCCAGTTGTATTCAAAATAGAAACATTTGGCGTTCCTATGAGATGTTTTGATGTATTAGAGATAGATAGGCAGAAGGTTATTGCAATAAATATAAGTCAAAATATTGATGCCAAAGAGAACAAATGGTGGATGAACGTGGAGGGAGAATGGCTTCACGGTTATACCGAACAATCAGAGACATAGGAGAAAAAATAAAATGAACTGGTCAAATAGGCTAATGAATAAAATAGATAATCGTATAGATCATTCTATATCTATGTCTAATCCTATAGCAAGTGTAAGACAGACTACGATAAATGGATATAGATCTTTGCACCTAACGGAGATATATAGATTTGGAGTAGGTTCAAAAAATTCTGTTGATTTAACGATAAATGACGATACCTCTGATAATCCATTTTCTAACTTTGATGTTGTTTCAAACGATGGAGCACAGAGGCCGGGGGGCGGTGGAGACGCTGACTTTTTCGCTACAGAATAGGAGGCAATAAATGGCTGGTTTTACCGAATATCTTCATTTAGCATTTTTTGATTTTGGAGATAAAATAAATTCTGCAATAAATATAGGAAGAGAAATAGATAGATTTACTTTTATAGACAAACAGCTATATGGTCTTTACTCTATTTTTGGTGATGGGGTCATAACAGGATGGAATGTAACTAATCTTGTTTATGATCCATCTTCAGGAATTTCTGTAGCAATATCTTCTGGAATAGGTATTATTCAGGCGAAAGCCTCAGAAACATATTTTCCAAAATCTATAACAGGACTTCCATCTAACTCTACTATTTATATTTATGCTCGTCATACAAATCCTGATTTTTCGTCAAAAGATAGCGTTGCTTTTGTTTATTCTGATGCTAGTTCAATATCGGGCTTTGTAAAACTAGCTAAAGTAGTAACTGGAGTCAATGCTATTACGTCAATAAATAACTACGATAGAGATTATTTGGCTATAGAGCAGACTATCATAGATGTTGTTGCTCAACATAAACATAGAGGATCTCCTACTAAAATAGATTTAGAGACAGAGACTAAAAATCAACTTCCAGGATCTAAAATAGAATCTATAGATGCGTCAAAAATAGTTTCTGGCAGACTATCTGCCACAAATATTCCAATATTGAATCATAGCGATTTGACAAATACCGGAGTTTTGACTCATGCTCAAATAGATACTTTTCTAAATACATTTACTCAAACAAATCAGAATCTATTCGGAGAAGTCGCTGCATCAAACCTCCTAAAACAAACACTGTATTTGAAATATAGTGATGTGTCAGTTGATGATTATTATAATAATGAACTAGCTTTTATAGCAGGGATATCTCCAGATACAGTAATAGATGATGTAAATACAACAGCCATAATAGATAGAGAAGACCATTTGATTGCAGGATTTCCGTTTGCTAATGGTGTTTCATATTTTTTTACTGAAAACTTTGAACTAACAGGATCAATAACAAAATGCATATTAGTCTCAAGAGATGAAACTTTTTCAGATGGTACTATACAATATGGAATAAATATAAATAACTCAATAAATTTTAATGATTATGGACTTATAACTCCAAATACTCTCACATCAATAAGCGGTACAGGAACAGGAATGAGAATAGGCATAAAAATAGTATCTCCTAGCGATTTGGATGTTCATGATCCATATTTGGCCGATTTTCACGATTTTGTGGATTTTGAATTTTCAAACTCAGGATCAGTATCAGAGAATTTTCATTTTAGAATAAGGTTTTATACAGATATTGGTCTTACTACGCTTTATAAAACAGCAGCTAGTAAAGACGATCAAGAAGGATGGATAGTTGATGATCTTTATGCTATTCCCGCAGAAGGATATTCTGTTGATCCGGGGCAGAGTATTTCGGTAACATATTATCCTGCATTTTCTGATTTTGTCCCGGGACAAGTTTATTATTTATCTATTGATATTTGGGACGGAAGTTCCTATGCTTTTGAAACCACGGGATCAACTTTCGCAGTAAGTGATTCTGATTATATAGATAAGTATGTAGGAATACCAAGGGTTTATAACTTTGCTCTATTATTTGAAATGGATAATAATGAGTTTGTTTTAGTGAACGCATTATAAGAGAAAAATAAATGACAACTATTCCGACCTACTCATATACTTCGCATTATTCTTTAGGAGAACTCCTAAAAGAAAGAATGTTTTCTGCAACTCAAGATAAAGCCAGATTCAGCACTATAGATACTCAACTTTCTTTTATAACAAATCTTATTGGAGATGGAGTTATAGATGGCTGGAGCGTGTCAGATACAAGTTCTGGAGGAAAGATAGAGATAACTGTAGGTGATGGATATGGAATAATATCAGGAATTGCAAGTAGAAGCTTTGGTGATTTGTCTATAACTATTCCAGATGATTCAACTTCTTATGTATTTATCTGTAAAGAATCCAATTCTCCGAGAACTTTTGGCGGATTTTCAGATATATCATATTATATTTATTCAGATTCTGTTCCCCCTGCAACTCCAACTGGATTAGCTGCATCGAACATAACGTCTTCTTCTATAAAACTAACATGGGATGCCAACAGTGAGTTAGATTTTTATCAATATATATTGTATAGAAGTGTTGATGATATAACATACACAGAAATAGATAGAACCCAGGATTTATTATATACAGATGAAAATCTAGCTAGTAATGTGTTATATTATTATAAGATTTCAGCGATAGATACTAGCGGAAATGAAAGTACCTTATCGTCTTCTGTTTTTGCTGCAACTTTAATAGATTATTCTTATCCTCCTAGTCCAAACTATTTTATTTATTTAGCATCAGATTCAAAAATACAACTCATTTGGTCTATAGACGATACAACAAACGTAAAAAACTTTATAGTAAATATACAGCCAGTTGATTCTGAGTATGTCCCTATAGGGGCTATGGATAGTTATATTTTAGATAATGATATATATGATATTATTATAGATAATCTTATAAATAATCAAAACTACTATGTAGAAATTTATACTGTAAGCCACTCAGATGTTTCTTCTGAAAAAATATCTCTATTTGCTACGCCAAAATATAATAATGGCCCTGGAGAAGTAGAGAATATAATCTCTTCTTATTCTCAATCTGTTGATAATCTTATTTCTATTTCATTAGATATAAGCTGGACTCCATCTACAGATCCCTATAAAAACACAGCCAATAAATATATTGTTACTATTATAGAAAATGGAAAAAATGTATCAGACTCAGTAGAGTTTTATGATACCTCTATTTCTATAGAAACTATAAGTTATAGTGGAGTCTGCTCTCCCATCTTACCAAATATAGAATATATTATAAAAATACAGGCAGTTGATTCTAGCGGAAATATAAATCATGGAGTTATAACAAGAATAAAAACAGGTCAAGTAATAAATCCTGAACCTGTTTCTTCTGTAGAACACACTTTAGAGACTGATAACTTGATTTTTTATTGGAACAATAGTCAGAGCTCTTTTGAATATAACTCTATTTCTATAACAGATAAAGATTTAGACATTGGAACAATCACAACTATAGTAAGTAATCAGAATATTTATTCATCAAATAGTTATAGCTTGAATAGATCTTATATTTATCCGAATCATGAATATACTATAGAAATATATGTATATGATAGTTTTGGAAATAGTAGTTCTTCAAGGTCCTATAGTTATATTTCTCCAGTATTAGATTACACAACTGATGCTGTTCCGGCCGTAGAAAGCCTATTTGCTTTCAGTGGAGATAATGAAGTTTTTATTATATGGGAACCCGTCAACGCTGATTATACCCAATATTATCATATATGGAAAGCAGATTTTAGAGGGCTGTCAACATATACCTATAATGATTTTTCTTTACTAGATACTGTTCCATCTTCAGTAACTAGCTATCATGATCGCGTTGTAACAAATGATGGAAGATATATTTATTTTATTACTACTACTGATACTTTTGGAAATAAATCAAAAAATCCTATAGATGATCATTATTATTCTTACTCTACCGCGTCTACAACTGCTATTGCTAATATAATAGAATTTGATATTCCTGTTATATCTTCGATAACTAATCCATCTGGATTAGATTTGCTAGTATCTTGGACTGCTCAAACAAATAATTTTGATGGTTATGAAATATGGAGATCTATAGGAAATAAATATTCTTGGGAAAAAGTAGGATATACTAGTAAAGCAGGCTCATCTTTTTTAGATAAAAACGCTTTAGAAAATGGCTCAAATACATATTATTATATTATTAGGCAATATAGAAATGAAGTAAGCCTGACAATATCGTCTTCTCCCTCTATTTCAAACGATTGTATTTTATTATGCGATATTACTACTGTTTCGGGAGTTATAACTGAAATAAATAGAACTATTAGAGATGTCTCTGGGCTGAAAGATTATACGGAAGAAAAATTATATAATATAGCAAGTGGGCACAAACACAATCTATCAAACATTACAGACAATAGAATAGATTTATCAGAAAATATTATTATTTACAATTGGACATCATCTGATAATAAAACATTTACTACTACTGATTCTATGATTACATTTATTTTAGTAAATGGAGTTGTGGACAGTACAATAATGGCATCAGATTATGTTGTAAAAATAGATGGTGTTTTGACCAATATAAACTATAGTGTAGACCCATATAAAAAAATATTGAAGTTTGACGAAGAGATTTCTACATATACGGAAATATCTGTAGAATGTATTGGGTTATCAGAAACGGATGGAATCTTACCAGAAGAGGCTATTATGGAGTTGAGTGGAACTCAACTAAACGATGGTAAAGTAAATAAGAATCTTATTCCAGAAATATATCATGAAGGAAGAATAAAAGAAGAACTTATTCCTCTTCAATACCCCATGATGACTTCTGATGGATATACTTTTAGTATTTTCCAAAATAGTAATAGCGACTATATTCAAGCAATAGGCGAATCTTATACATTTTACGATGTAATAGAGCCGAGTTCTGGAACTTTAGTAGCAGCTACAAGTAACGGTCTAATGATTAGTAAAAATGCCGGAATAACTTGGGCTAATTTTTATACAACCATAGGGTCAGTTCATAAAATATACTATGCTTCAACTTTACAGAAATATGTAGCCTTATCGAGTAAGAGTGCATATATAAGCGACGATGGAATATCTTGGATAAAAATATCAGGACTAAATAATGTATCTGTTATTAGAGACGCAGTAGAAGATGGAACAAATGTTTATATAACTACCAATATCGGAGTATTTATACTTATAGAAGATACTTTTGGTCACCTAACTACATGTAGAAATCTTTATATATTTAGTGGGCAGACAACAGACACTTACGCTATTTGGTATGACGATTATAACTCAAGAATAGTAATAAGCACAGAAATAGGACTGTTTGAAACATATAATCAAGGCATTACATGGAGCTTTATCACCGATATAGATTCTTTTGATATTGTATGGAAGTTTGAAATAAGTGGGAACTATATTTTTGCTTTGACAGAGCGTGGAATATATAGAAAATATTATACAGATATCACTTTTGCGCGAATAGCATCTTTTGATTTTGGGCAAGTAAGAAATTTTGTTATTTTTGACAATAAAATTATTATAGCAACCAAAAATGGAGTAAAAGAATCTGGAACTGAAAATATCTATACAAGTTATACTATAGATATGATAACCCCGGAGCATACTTTTGAATTTTCATCAAAAATATCTCCTATGACAATGATAAAAGTTATTGGAGATTACATTTATTTTGGTTCCGATAAACATTTATTTATAGGGACTACTCTGAAAAATGTAGATAATCTTTATACCCAAAATAATGGAATATGTCCCTCTGTTTATGTTGATTACGAGGAACAAAGCATAGGATATTTTTATGATATAGGTAGTTCTACTTTATATTTTGACCATAAAATAGATGATAACTCTTTAGTTTCTGTCGCTAGTCAATATGATATATTCAGACTAAAAGACGGAGGGTGGGTAGATCAAAAATATGATGCTACTGTAAATATTTATAGTCAGAACGGATTATATGCTAGTGTCTATAGGACAGATTCCCCTGTTGAGAGTTTTTCTTCGGTAGTTTTTGATGTCTTTGATGAATCCAACTCTAATAGTCGAATGGCAGAAGAATACAGAACTCAGTATATAGATACAGTAGTTGAACTTGCTGAGGCCGTTGGAATCAACCCCCCGACTGACGCGAGAGATCCACAGGTTATTTCTTCTGATATAGTTCATTTATATCAAAAAACATATTCACAATATATGGGAAATATAAAATACGCTAGCCTAAAGACTATAAATAATATAGAATATTTCATTGCGGATTATATTATAGTCCCATCGAGTATGGCCTCTGCTTATTTTACCGATGTTTCCTTGATAGAAAATATACCAGAGGTTGTTGTTTCTTCTGATAATACAACGAATATAACCGGAGATGCATCTAACGGAGTTATCAGTTTTACCAATACATTGTTCAATAAATATGATCCACTATATGCTTATATTTTAGGGACCTCTTTGACAAATGCTGGAGAAAATACTCACAGACAGATAGAAGATGAGTTATCTTTATTTGACTCAGGATTGCCATATTCTTTATCAGAAGTTTTTCAAACAAATATAAATAAATGCGGACTATATTTAGATAGGAGAGATAGTTCCGCCCAAACAATTGAGGATCTTGCTGCTCCCTATAATAGTGAATATATTACTCCAAGAAACAGTGATTGGTATGATATTATAAATTCTACCATAGATTATAATCTTGAAACAGAGTGTTCAGAAAGTGGAATTGACGCTCAATATGTTTTATCTGTTTTATATATTCCAGAAATAGATTATGTTTTAGCGGCCACAGACGATGGGGCTATTTACATCGATGTCACAAATTTAAATATGTTTAGTTTATATATATCTGATTTGAATGATGGTGAATATTTTAGAGATTTATATAGATATAATAATACTATTTATGCTCTGACTAATCAAAATATTTATTATAGTGATGATTATACGTCATCTTGGACAAAAATAGAAAATTATGGACTCCCAAATGGACTAAATAAAATAAGAAAAATAGACAATAAGCTTGTTGTTGCTACAATAAATGGAATATATTATAAGTTTGATTTTGACGATACCTGGATTCAAGCAATGAGCAGCGATAATGTAAGATTATTATTTATAAATAATGGCATTTTTTCTATTGTAAATAATAATATATATTATAGTAATAATGGCATAAACTGGATATTGAAAAGCGATTCAGGAAATATATTTATAAATAGAGTAGATTTTATGAATAGTATGGCTATCATGGCTACCAATTATGGACTACGGCATGATGGTGGAACTATTTATGGAACGCAGTTGGGTTTGACGGTTATAGATTTAGAAAATAATTTGTCCAATTCATCACAACTAAAAATAAATGATGTAAATATAAGTAGTGATAAAACGAAGTATGTTGCAGGAGCAAATAATGGAGTTTATTATTTATGGGATTCTAGCGATTCTTCTATTTTGAGAAAGAACGATTCGTTCCTAAATACTATTCATAAAGTATTATATGTAGAGGATAGTTATTGGTTATTTGGTAATGGTTATTTGAAGACTAGTGATTTTCCTCTTCCAGTAAAGATCAGTACGGGTATACCGTTCTAATATAGAAAAATATTATGAAACTATTTCAAATTTTTAATGTTTATAATCTTTTTACACCAACTAAACTATCTGCTTATATAAAGGTTATTGGAGTAACTAATATTGTAAATTATTTTGATATAGATAGACATGACGTAAATTTAGATATTTATGGAGTAACGATAGATTCTCTAAACTTTCAATCTATAACTCAAAATACAAATAAAATTATGGCATTTGATTCTTTTCCCGATTACACCGGGAATGGATATCTTGAATCGATATCTCCTATATCATCAAGTGACTATTCAATAGTAGAATATCCAGTAAGATCAACAGATGCCGCTAGTTTACCACAAACCTATAAGATATGGGCAAGAATAAATACTCCTAGTTCAGACTTCACCGCTAGAGTTTATTTAGACAGCGTTTTAGTAACTACTATATCAGGAGCTGGCCTAGCGAATGATTGGGAATGGATTGAATCTACATTCACTATTTCAGACACAAATATAAAAACTCTTGGAATAAAGATAGAAACAGTAAATGGAAAAATAGATAAGATGTATATCGCTCCCTATGGGTCTGCCGTTACTCCTGTTGGTACAGGTTTGCCTTTTTCTATAAGCCCCTATATAACTTTACATTCAGAAGTATATACCGTAGGAGATGACGAAAAACCTATTTCTCCACTATATATTTATGATTATAAGAATAGTTTAGAAGACTTGAGATTTAGTGATTGGTATAACTTTGATATAAATTTTTTAGATAATAGCTGGGCTGTAGAGTGGAACGATAGATATTCCCTTGTTTTATTTACTAGCGGTTGTGATTTGAATAAATATCTTATTTGGGATTTATATTATTCCGATGAATATGATTGTGGACCATCAGGAATATTGAATAAATAGAGAAAAATATGAACTTATGTTATTATAATCTATCTTTGGGTCAATGGTATGAACTATCTTATGATGAATGGTATTTGATGACCATCTCAGGATGTTTTTCTGTTTCTCCCTCTGATTTGTATCACGAAGGATATTATGCTATATATTTTGGAATAAGCGATCTCACTTCTTCTGAATGGATAGTAGAATATAGTAAAAAACATCCAATAAAAGTATTTAGTGACTTTGATGCAGTTGATGAATATGGAGAGACTATAATAGTAGCTCCTCCTGATGATTTTCTTCTGAGCATAAACTATTTTTCTGAGAATACGACTAGTCTTAAGAATACGAAAATAGTATCTGATGAATATGGTGGACAAGATATAGAGATAAAAGCTGAAGATAAAATAGTAAATTTTATTATTGATAATAGTGGAAGCATGCTTTGGAATGATAATGGCGGGAATAGGTATGATATTTGTAAAAGAATGATAAATAGAATAAATGATACCTATTCTGGAAATGCTTCTTATAATCTTTTCCAGTTTGGAGGAAAAAGATTTACTGCCATTTTAGGTGGAGATAATACCGAAAGTCCACTGTCAACTAGTGCTTTGATGTATGATGCTGATCCATTTGGAGATAAAAATACATCATTTTATGGATATAGAATAGTTAGAAATTCTGATCACTCTCCTCTTACTCCAAACGATGGAGATATAGTATACAACGGAATAGCAAATAGATTTTTAGATGAAAATCTAACTACTGATTCAACATATTATTATAAACTGTTTACATACGATCAGTATGGAAATTTTAGCGAAGGAAAAGATATTTCTATAATGGTTTTGGATGGGAGCGAACCAAAAGGATTATCTACGGTATTTTCTTCTTTTGTAATAGGCACAGGTACAGCATATGACGACTATACAACCTATTTATGGCACCTTGACGATGGATATGAATATTACGCTAAAGCAGCAGATGGAGTAGCAATAGATTTTGCCGCAAATAACGACCTTACAATAGGAGGAACTAATATAGAGTGGATTTCTGAACTTGAAACTCCATCTGGATATTCGGCCCTGAGATTCAATGGAATAGATAACTACGCTACAGCAGGATCTACTTCTCTTGGTTATTACAAAGATGATTTTTCTGTAATCTTTTGGGTAAAACCATATAGTTTTGCCTCTGACTCTCCGGTAATATATAGAAGCGATAGAGTTTCTGACATAGATTGGGCTATTTACCTTTCTTCCACCAATGGCTATGTATCGTTTATTATGCCTGATGGGTCTACAGTATTTTCTAATACGGGGCTCTCTTTGACAGAGTGGAGCCAGGTTGCTATAACTATAGACTCAAGCGGAAATGGAAAAATAATAATAAATGGAGTTATAGATCAAACTTTCTCCTCGGTGTCTCCAGAAGTAGTTTCATCAAAATATGTAGATATAGGTTACAACGAGATATCGTCTTTATATTTCTTTGGAGAAATGACAGAGATTAGTATTCACTCTACCGGAAGAGATTATGATTATATATATAATTTATATGGAACTCTGACTTCTGATAATAAAGATAATACCGACAGGATAGTGCTAACAAAATTTTCGATTCCAACAAACTACGACTATATTGGTGGAAATGTTAGAATAGTTCTAAATAATCAACATAAACCATATAATGAAAATGATGGAACAATAATATATGATGAATCTATATCTGATGGAGACTATTACTATACATATAGAGTAGATTATGTTTCATCGTCTTCTTATTATTTGAGATTTTTTACTCAGAATTCTTTAGGAATTTATAGCAATATTTTTGATTCAAGTTATGTTCAGTTGGTTTGTCCTCAACCTACCACTGAATCTCTCATAAATATTCCCGAAAAAAACCTTCCATCTATAACAGTGTCTAATGTTATAGAAAATGGAACAAATATTCATATAGAGTGGAATGCTATAACTTCTGTTTTGGATGCAAGATGCATTAGAATATATACTTCAGAGACTGATTACCCTATTGTTTCAGAAAACTGTCTTGACTCAAGAGTTATTTTTGAGGGAAATACTTCAGAGGTAGATTTCACTTATAGAAATCTTACTTATTCTAAAGATTATTATTTTACTATTGTTTCTGTAGATCAATATGGAAGAACATCAGAACCATATTATTTTACAGCTACTACTAATGGAGAAGATTCTTCTGCTAATATTCCTTTGGGAGATTCTGAAGGAGTAGGCTATCAGTTGATTTCATCTACTTCAATAGAACTTATTTGGCCTGATGTATATTCTTATAGAGTTACTCATGCTTATTTTGATGAAAAAATATTATTTTTTACAAAAATAATAGATGAGTTTGGAAATACAATAGACAATGATTTATTTGATATATCTCTAGATATTTCAGCGTCATATTCTTATGTAAATAATGCTTGTGCTGATATATTCAATAACGAAACCTCACTAAATGCCCCGGACTCTTCTTCTTTATATTTATATACTTTAGAAGATTTTATTGAAGGTGTTTCTAAAGGGACAATATCAATAGTAAATAGTCAAAGTTCTCTAAAAAATATAGAATATATTGATATAAGGCTTATATCAAAAATATCTACTTCGTCGGGAGACCAATCGATAGAGTATAAATCGTATCCATTATATATAAGATTTATAAATCCATTTTCTATAGAGTTGAAGAATCTTTATAATAGTAAGATTACAGTAAGATCTCCTCATAATCTTTCTGCAATGGACAAGAAGCCAACTATAGAAAAAATAGAATATGATGGAAGATATTTGCAGTCTACTTCTCCATATACAGAGAGGCTTATTTTTTCATATAAAGGGTTGGCATTAGATGATAATAATATTCTTCAATATTCTGTTCATGAAGCTACAAAAGATCTAAAAAATTTGTCTTCGCCAATAACAGATTTAGGAGAAACAGATTATATATCATCAATCGAGCCATCCGATCTAACAACCTCAAGCCAAGAGATAGTAGATTTTTCCGGAGTTCCAACTGGAGTATATAATGATACAACATATACTGATTTAAAGATAATTGTTCCGAGTTCTGATAGAAATGCTCTAATATATATAAAATATTCCTATGGAGGATATACAATAGTCAAAGCTTTCTTCGTAGCATTTATGAGTCCACTAAGAATAGAGGCTATGCCATTTGTTCCTATTTGCGATGGAATATGTAAATCGGAGCAATTTGCAGTAGTTTATAAAATAGACCCAGATTATCCTAGTGATCTAACAAAAAGAACTTTTCTAAATAACGTAAAAGTAAAATGGCTCTTACAGCCCGAAGCCAATGGAATAATAAAGCCTCTTACCTCTACAGAGGATCAACCCAATATATCCCCTGGAGAAAATTCCGTATATTCTACCACCCAAACAAATGGGGTTGCCAGAAATGTATTTATTGGTCCAGCAAGAGATGTAAAAATAGTTTCATATGATCAGAAAAATGGAGAAACTTATGAGATTCATGCTTTGACCGCTAGCTGTTTTTACAACTCACTATATGCTAGCGAAACCTTCAATATAGAGTTTAAGCCAATAAATGTTTCTATTGACGGTTCTCCGGAAACATATTTCCTTTCAGAGTTTGATAGTTATAAAAATAAACTATGGACAGATGGGTTAAGCTATCAAAAAATGACTATAAGTCATGATCCAAACTCTTCTACTACGAAATATGCAGACTGCTTTGTATCATGCATGTCGTCTTTAGATAAACAGATCATAACTCTTTCTCCAGGACAATCTGTATTAGTTAGAGTAGATGACCCTGATATGGAGATTATATGGGGTAATGTTGTAGAATATACTGATCCATATTCTGGACAAGAAACTCTAGATATATCAGCAGCAAGTATTTCTCACGGGTCTGCTTTTATTCAACTTTCAGAAGGTGATTATACTTATATTTATTTTAGACTAAATAAGTCTTTTGATAATTCGATAATAGAATATAAAAATATAAATAATGTTTGTTCTGATTGTATTGGTTTGACTTCTTATCCAATATATAAGAATGAAATAAATGTTTATTTATCAACCGTATCTATTTTCTCTGGAGTAACAAACAATACAACTATTGCTATGAAATCTGGCGGAAATATGGAGAATGGAGTTCCTCCTACGGTTATTGTTCCAAAAGATCCATTAGAAATAAGATTAGTTGATAAAAGGTCTGGAGGAGTATCTATAAATAGTCTAGTAGTAGATGGTATAACATATAATCAGCTTGTATTGGACATTTCATTTGCTGGCAGAATGATACAAGAAGATACATTGGTTTATCTGACTCTTACAAATAAAAATGAAGAGATAATAAATGTAGACAATGCCTATGTTTCAGTAAAAAATTATATAGACCCATTGATAGATGATGCAAATCCAAGGAGTTATGCAATAATAACAGTATTGCCAATAAATAAAGGTAAGACTTATGACGCAAAAATATATGCTACAGTATCTTATGATGAAATAAAAAATATAAATAGAAGCAAAACTATATGTATATCTATAAGTGGAGATACTGAAGATACAGCAGATGATCCATCCGTAACTTCTCAAAAGTCTATATTTAGTGACGTAGTAGAAAGATGTGACTTAGCTGATTTTCCAAATGTAACATGGCAAAAAGTTTCAAGCATGAATTATCCAAGAGGCCATTTTTGCTGCCAAATTTCATCCTATAATGAGAAAATATATGTCATAGGAGGAATAAATGGAAAAGAGATTACAAATATAGTAGAAATATATGATATAAGAACGGATACGTGGTCACTAGGAGAGCCAATGCCAACCCCTAGAATGATGGCTCAATCAGCAATGGTTTATAGTCCATTTAACGAAGGAATAACAGTGTTTGGAGGAATTGTATACAATAATGAAACTAATTCATTTGAAGTATGTAGAAAAGTAGAAAGATATAATATAGATGCCGATATGTGGGAAACACTCTCCGACATGCCACTTATAGATATTGGTACTCCAGACTTGATAAGCTATGGTATTGCCGCTGGAACTATCCAGACGTTTGTTGAGCCTGTTTATGATGTACATTTTTTACAACATCAATATAGTTATGCTTATATTTTGAGCGGAGTTAAATCTATATCAGACGATGGAACTGTTTTAGATTTTAATGATAGAATATTGAAATATGAATATATATATGATAATGATGTAGTAGATAGATGGGTATATTCTGATATAGTTGAAGATAATGAGCGGTATAAGAGAATTTTTCCTATTTCATTCAAAGAAGATGATGGATTTAATTATACTCCCGACATTTATGTAACAGGGGGAGCATATCAAAACAAAAATTCGTTTGATTTTGTTACTAATGCTTATACCATAACGCCATCTTATTTAACGGATGGAACTCCAATAAGGGCGGCAGAATCTCGGTTTGAAACCTTGCCTTATTTTGGTTATAAAGCATCTATAGCAACTGATGACTATACCTCTTATATAATAGGCGGTTCTGACAATAAATTTGATAATTTATCCTCTTGTGTTAGGACAAATCGTGCTTTTACTAGTCCATCTTTATATGATTATACTGAAATGACACCATTGTCATACTCTAGAAATGGACTAGGAAGCGAAGTATTTTATCAGTTTGGTCCAGATTTTGTTGTTTATCTATTTGCCATTGGAGGCATAGAGTCGGGCAAGGGAAATGATTTTTTTAGTATTTATACTAATGTTTATAGTTATAATCTTGATCTAAACGGAAAACAGCATATAGATATTGAACTTTCTCTTTATGATAATGCCGGAAATATAGCGTCTGGAAGTATAAATGCTATAATAAAAGGATATTTACAATTTTATGATCAAGCAATAAGTAATGATAATATAGTTTCAAATGATCTTCTTGAATATAGAGTTTTATTTGAAGACTATAATATTACTTTTACAAATGGTAAGGCTTTTGCTACTTTGGAACCAAGAAGTGACGACGCTTTACTAAATATCTCATCTAACTATCAAATGCAGTATGGAGCTACAACTTCAAGATATAAAATAGTTATTCAAACTACAATAGACGACTCTACATATTATGGTCAAAATTTTATAGACACGTATAACTCAAGTTTATCTTCATCTTCATCAATACTTGGTTTTGACTCTCTTCCATGTTATTCTACTTCATCAAATATATTAATTCCTATAACTGATAATATGCAAAAGTCATTTGAGTTATTATCTAAGCCATTAAAACAACAAAAATCAAAGAGTATAGTTTGTGTAAACAAAGATCCTTGGATTACAGATATAACTAACTTTACTCTAGATGGAGCGGTTCAGGCGTCAGAAGCAATAAGTCTTATTGACAATATGAAGTCATATGATCCATTTGGAGGATCTCCATTATGTGATGCTATCGTATCATGCTCTAATGTTCTTACAACTAATAGTTTATATGGAATAGAAAAAACTGTTTTTGCATTTACTGATAAATATCCCAACTCCTCAGTTTATACTATAGATGAAGCTATAAAATATGCCCAATCAATAAATAGTTATAAGTCTGTTCCTGTTATACTTTTGAATTTGTCTATAGAAGACGAATATGCTCTTATTCCATCTTTATCGTATGAATCTGATAATATATATTTGAATAAAATAGCTCAAAGTACCAATGGACAATCTATAACGTTGTCAAGTACAGATGCTATAAATGACGTTATATATATGCTGTCTGGATTAGCGAAGGGGGCATTAGGATATGGTAGTGCCATTGTTACTATAGATCTAGGATCAATATCATCTGTAAGATCCGCTATAGTGAACTATAGATTATACTCTAATACATCTGGAAGATGGAGAATATCAACAAGCGTAAATGGCTATGAATATACTGATTATAGTATAAGATATGATCACGATCAATATCAATCTTTTTCTAATATCTATGCTAGATATATAAGATTTTATTTAGAGCTATTTAGTGGATTGAGTTCTTCTAATGAAGAACCCTATGAGAATATACCAGTTTCTGGAGTTCCTGCTATCACTGGCATAGAAATAGGATATGCTCCGCAAAAGACCGACTATATATTTATGAATAATCAAAATACTTCTTCCAATGAGCCTAATCAGATTGTAATATCTGTTGATTCAAATGATAAATATAACGATCAAAAATATATTATAGGTGGAGTAGATAGAGGAAAATGGAGCCACAACTGGATTGATTATTATAGTGACGCCCAGCCTGAGAGGGAGGTATAATGGCTAAAATAGTAATACCATTACGAAGAGACCTGAATATGCAGGCTTCATTTTCGAATTCGACTATAGAAGCTCCTCCTGAAACTTCTGAATCAACTATAACTTCTTTTCCGGTCGGACCTCCGGTTATTAGTACAACTGGAGTAAAATTAGTAGTTTACAGTCAAGAAACCGGAGATCAAATAACAACATTACAGCAATATCCGTCTATAGATTTTTCGGAGAGCGTTCTAGGCGAAGAAGGGAATATAATGGTTTTTGTTATAAGAAACGACGGAGATGAGATTCTAACAACTGGAGAAGATTTAGTAGTACCTCAGGGTTTTACTATTGTTCAAAATGTTCCTGCATCTGTAAATCCGGGAGAATCAAAATTTTTTGAAATAAGAGTAGATGCATCATATCAGGGTTTCAGAGGGGGGTGGTGCTATTTCTCTACCAATGATTTTGTAGAACAATTTAGAATGATGATTACTGGATATGTAGTTGGTAGCGAGGTGTCTTCTAATCCTCAAGATCCTTGGTTGCAAATATATGACACCTCGTCCCCTGGAACTATTATAACAAATAATACCATCGGTGGAGGAAAATTTTTTATAGGTTCTCCTATATCAGATATGATTGAATATAATATAAAAAACGCAGGAATTTTAGAAAACCTTAAAATAATTTCCGTTTCATATGAATCTACTCCAACTGGATTTTTCTCATTTGACGTTCCAACAAATGGAACAACGTTAAGTCCAGGAGAATTTTATTCTGATACCATGAAGATATCATTATATTGGCTTACTCCATATGATGGAGATGTTTACGGTAGAATAACTATTCATACAAATGACCCATTGAATCCTATATTTATTATAATCTACCAAGCTCATTTATCATCTATAGGGGGAGGAGCAGGAACCCCTGTAGGACAAGGAGTTATCACAGCTTCTACGAATGCAACTATAGGCAGCGATTGTAAAATAGATGGAATATATAATTTTGTGAATTTTTATGACAATTTTATTCCATATGGATCAACAGAGACAGTAAGAGTTTGGGAGTGGCAAGGCGGAAATAACCAAATATTAGTATATTATATAGTTTCTGACCCTAGCAACCCCGATATAGATGACTCCTGGGCATGTTATATAAACAAAAGAACTGTGGCAGGACAGCCATATAGTACCCAGCTTTATGCCGGATTTAGCAAAACTACTTTATTGCCTCCATATGATCTAAAGATTGTTGTCGATTTGGTTGAATATAAAAATGTTGGAGGGACATCTGAACATGCTATAGTCGGCACTATAAGGGTTCCAGGTTCTACATGTGGCCCAAGTGTTTATTCTAATCTAATATTATCTGGAGTATATTGAGAGTGCCATATAAAAACATAACATCTAATGGATTCAACGATACCTTTGGAAGAAAAATAGTAAGATCATCCACTGGAATATTACATTGTGTATATTTGTCTGGAAGTAAATATACAGGAAATTTTCAGATTGGATACGCTAGATCTTCTGATGAAGGGTTATCTTGGCAAAATGAGATTATAAGCGGAGAACAGATAAAATATAAAACGTATGGAAACTCTTCTTATAGGGTTATTTCTTCTGCCTCTGAGGCATCAATTGCCATAGATACTAGTAATAATGTTTATATTACGTGGACAGAAAACTATAAGTCTTTGTACGATAATAAGTCATATTCATTTACATACTTATTAAAACAATATACTATAGAACTATACGAGAAGAACAACAATACTAGTTTTAGCTCGTTGTCTGCCCCTATTTTACTGAATACAAAAAACGATATAATAAATCTATTTTTTACTAGTTTGCCTACAAGTTTTTGGAATAATTTGCCATATATACCTCTAACTAAAAGCAGCTATACAGATATAATTTTTCCTCAAGAGTTATATGATAAGTTTCCTTCTAATTTTTGGACAAGTTTTTCTAATCTAAATAACTTTGAGGCTCAACAAGTTTTCAAGAAAACTGTATATTCTTTAGTTTATGCAGATAATACTAATCTTGATTTATCTGGAACCTATAATCAAGGGACAATATTCGGTCCTAATACAAATACATACCAAAAAACCATAAACTATAGTCCTCAGATATTTTATAGAACATATACCAATCAATGGAATGATATAGTTTCAATAACAGAGACAGTAAGCCCTGTAGTTTCGCCATCTTTTGATACTAACGATAGATTTGGTGGGGAACATTCTATTATATCTATAGATGCAGAGGACAATTTCCACATAATATGGTCTTACAAAAACAGAATGTATTATGTAAAGAAATCTATAAATGATGATTTTGTTTCTTATGGTCCAAACTTTAGAGAATTTGCGCGAGGTAGCCCTATTGCATTCGCTACAGATAGCAAAGGATTTTTACATATTTTATATTCTCAAAATGTAAAAGATAATAATATAAGATATTTTTCTAACGACATATCATTGACGAGTGATGCTATATTAGAATCTGAAAATTCTACAATACAGCTAATATATGCCAATTTTACGGATATTTATCATAGACAATATGCTTATCTATTAGGAAAATCTAATGCTCTTTTTACTGGGTCCATGGCAATAGATAGCTCTGATTATATCCATATATCTTGGAATATTTTTCATAGTCTTCAGGATAACGTAGGAAGATGTTTTTATACTAAATTTGATAAACAAAATATTTCTTCTGAGGAACTTTTTGAGTTTAGTTCATCTTCTTCTATATGTCTAAATGACGACTATATTTATATTATTTCAGATTATTATGGAGATATTTCTTATAGAGAATACACTACTTCATGGCAAAATGAGGTAAAGCTTTTTGATGGATACTCTGTAAACGGATATTTCAAAAGTAACTCAATGTGGTCTTTTTATCCAGGAAATAGTAGACCATCGTCAGGGTTCAACTTTATATATTTTGATGGAACAAACCAAGGATCATCTATTTACTATTATTATTCAGAGGATCTCTCTTTCCCATTGACTATATCAGACATTGTTGTCCCTTCAGTATCTACAAGTGGAGGGAAAAGGACCACTCAGACTAATAAAGATGGATCTGTTAGTACAGATTTTTATATTACTATTAACATTACAAATGATGATGATAGTACAACGTCTTCTATTATAAATGATGATACTACTATAAATATAGACGGTACTGTTATTGAGACACTAACTATAGATGATACAAACGTGGTTCTAGATACGACATCATATATAAAAACTATTATAGTATCAACTACTAATAGCAATGGAACCATTACATCAGTTTCAAAAACAACTATTCTTGGAGATTCTATAGACGGAGATACAGGCCAAACCACCACAACAATAGATTCTCAGGGTAATGTGACAAGTACAGCATCTTCTTTTAGCAGTAGCACATATAAACCTACTCCCTCTACTTTGATAAACATAGACAACTATATGTTTTCTGTAGTAAGCGACAGATGGAGTCCTGAAGCAGTTGTGTCTATAATAGAAGAAAATAGTGATGGAACATATATCAGGACTATAGATCCATCAGATTATATTATTGTTCCAAGAAAATCACTTGTTATATTCAAGAATAGCATGGATGATAATAAGGTTTACAGGGCTCATATTTTCAATCCTCCTTTTTATAAACCAGGAATAAAGATACTAAATAGAGAAGAAAACTATGTCCAAATATACGGCATAGCTCATGCCTATAATGAAGTAGCTAGCCCTACAGAGGCGACAATAAATACTCCGTTATGCAATTTGAATCTAAATAGCTCGGGATTTTTTGGAGGCTTTGATCAAACATTTCCATCAAATGATGGAGAATATTATGTGTTTTTTGAATATGACATGCTTGGGGATCAGGACCAACTAATAGTTTCTTTTGATAGCGTGGAACAATATAATACAGGCTGTACAATAGGAAGCGGAACATTCTATTTATATGTTCTTTCCACCGTTAGCGAGATAAGAATACAAATTATTCCAAACTGCTCTATTGGAGATCCTACTCCTCCTCATTGGACTTTGACTACATATTGCCAGGCTGTTCCTCCGACAGAATAATAATGAACGAAGATATAAACATTTATAAACTCAGCAAAGAGAAATCTTTGATTGATCTAGTTGTTTTATCACATAATAATTTTAAGACAACGAAACAATTTTTGTCTTTATTTTATAAAAATACTCCATCAAAAAAAATACACATTATATGGGTAGATAATGGATCTTCTGATGAAACCGTAGATTTTTTGAAGAATTTCTCCGAAAATAATAGTTCGATATCTATTATTTTTAGTCAAAAGAATCTTGGAGTAATAGAGGGCAGAAATCTTGGATATATATATTCTCAAGAATATTCTGATTCTCAAAGTAAATATATTATGTTTTTAGATAATGATCAGTATGTTCAAGAACGATGGTTTGATTCGTATATAAATTTTGCTGAAAAATATGATGTATCTGGAATTGAGGCTTGGCAAATGAATGGGACATTTATGCCAATATGCAAAATAAATAGTAACAAACAATATTTTTCTTATGTAGGAGCGGGAGGAATGGTATTTAGAAAAGATATTGCTAAAAGCATACAAATAAATGAGGAGGAAATATTTGATAATAGATTTTCTCCAGCTTATTTTGAAGACCCAGATATTATTTTTAGATCCTATA
>Ga0172362_10001144_pt1 | contig 22519 bp, 15 predicted proteins | sample LakKivs1_kivu2a2_FD_114534 | JGI IMG/M metagenome (GOLD analysis project Ga0172362, IMG submission 114534) | Sediment microbial communities from Lake Kivu, Rwanda - Sediment s1_kivu2a2 | ecosystem: Environmental > Aquatic > Freshwater > Lake > Sediment | place: Rwanda: Western Province, Lake... | reverse complement strand
TTCCAGCCACCTATGGATGGAAAAAGAGATAAAAAGTGTTGCTAATGTAACAAGGAGTGATGTGACCGGATTCCTGGGGATCGCTTCTCAGATTCCAATCATTCCTGAAGTGCAGGAATACAGATTTGTTGAAGCCAATAAAGCCATTACAGAACTAAAACAAAGAAAGATCAGGGGAGCAAAAGTCCTGGTATTTTAATGAAGATTATGATACTTATCCTGTATATCCATGATCGTTCTTGAAAGCGGGATCGGTAATTATGTTTACAGCAACGGTAAGAAATATTCTTACTTCGGGGGTAATAACTATCTTGGGCTTGCCAGCCATCCTGCATTGAAGGCTGCTGTCATCCGGGCTGTTGAAAAGTATGGCGTTAACTTTTCAGCTTCACGGTGCACAACAGGTACCGCTTCCGTTCATATTGAACTTGAAAAACAGCTTTCTTTCTTTAAGGGGAAACAGGATACTGTTGTATTTGCATCAGGATACATGGGGAACAGCATTTTACTTGAAATACTTAAAGACAGTTATTCCGCTGTTCTCGCTGACCAGTTCGCTCATGCCAGCATTATTTCAGGAATACCCGGGAATGTAAACACGCTGTATTATAAACATTGTGATGCGGATCACCTTGAATATTTGCTTGGTCAGCACAAGATACTTGATCCTCTTATTATTACCGATGGGGTTTTTGCTCTCACCGGCGAAATTGCACCGCTTGATAAAATTTATCCGGTCGTGAAGAGATACAATGGCATTTTGGTTGTGGATGATGCACATTCGACCGGTATCCTTGGAAAAACAGGCAGAGGAACTCCTGAGCATTTCAGTCTCCCCGAAGACGGGAATGTTTATCAGACCGAGACTATGAGCAAGGCGCTGGGTGGTTACGGAGGATTTATTTCCGGAAACAGAAAGCTTATCGGGATGATCAGGGAAAGATCATCAGTTTACATGGCATCCACAGCGCTTCCGCCTCCTGTTGTGGCTGCAGGAATTGCATCACTGAAGATTATCAGCGAAAATCCGGGCATGCATTTACAGCTGCTGGCTAAGGCAGGAAAATTAAGGGAAGAAGTCGCTGCACTTGGCTTTCAGACCACACACCATAACACACCGATCATACCAATACTGGTGCATTCCTTTGAAAAAGCAAGGAGTCTCTCTATTTTCCTGGAAGAAAACGGAATAATTGTTCCCTTCATAAATTATCCGTCTGCTCAGGAAATGAATATGGTAAGGATAACGGTAACAGTATGCCATACAGAAGATCAAACCGTTGAATTACTGGGATCACTGAAAAAATGGATTAAGAAAAATGGGCAAGATTAAAACAGGTAAAGTACTGATTGATCCGGCAAAAAATCTTTTACCGACGGCCCGGACTTAATTGTACCTTACTAAACAGTTTCAGATAATCTGCCTTGCATAGGCATCATAAAAAAATGAATATGAAGAAAAATTTAAATGAAATCAAAAAGAACAGAACGAGCATGTACCTTTATGTCCTGTCTGCCGTTGGTCTGTCGGTATTCATAACGTGTCCCGCCCAGGATATAAATGATCTGAAATTAAATGATTATCGTCCTAAGTCAATTTACAACATTCCAGTGACGAATGTCAGCAAGGCAAAATATCCTGCCATCGACATGCATACTCATGTATATGGAAGGAATGAGAAGGAGATTTCCGGGTGGATCAAAGCCATGGATGCATGTGGCATTGAAAAGGCGATAGTTTTTACCGGAGCCACGGGAGCCAGGTTCGACACTCTCATGAAAATGTACAAAAAGTACGGAGACCACTTTGAACTATGGTGTGGATTTGATTACACCGGGTACGAAAAGCCTGGCTATGGACCGGAAGCTGTTAAGGAACTGGAAAGGTGATTTAAAGCAGACGCGCGGGGCGCGGGAGAAGTAATGTTTAAGGGTAAAGGTGTTGCACTGGGCTCAGGCAGATCTATTATGTTGCCGGATGATCCGAGGCTCGATCCTCTCTTCGAAAAATGCGCCGATCTGAGACTGCCTGTAAATCTTCATATCTCAGAAGACAAGTGGATGTATGAACAGATGGATTCAACAAATGATGGTCTTATGAATGCTTCAAAATGGGAAGTGAAGATGGAAAACGGGGCAAAAACCCATGAGGAAATGCTTGAAAGGCTTGAAAATACTCTTAAGAAGCATCCCCGGACAACCTTCGTTGCTGCACACCTGGCCAATTGCTGTGCAGATCTGACTGTCCTGGGAAGATACTTCGATAAATACCCTAATCTCTATGCCGACATATCCGCCCGTTTTGGGGAGATCGCCCCGATTCCCAGGTATGTGCATGATTTCATTGAAAAATACCAGGACAGGTTCGTTTACGGCACAGATATGAATTTCAATGAAAGGATATACAGGGTGACTTTCAGGATACTGGAGACTGCCGATGAGCATTTCTATGAAACCGGTATGTTCGGCTATCACTGGCCGCTGTATGGGCTTTACCTGAATGATATAACGCTGAAGAAATTGTACAGGGATAATGCACTGAAGATTACGAACCGGAAATGACGTTGGGAAGTTATATTTTCTGTGACGGCGAACCTCTGTTTCGCAGGACTTTTTTAAGTGCTTGCTGTCACTGAATTATGATCCGGGCCATTCTGTCATTTTGTTCCGAACAACCGGTCGCCTGCATCCCCCAGGCCAGGCACTATATACCCGATTTCATTAAGTCCCTCATCAATGCCGGCGAGATAGATCTGAACATCAGGATGATCATTCTCAATTCTCTCAACTCCTTCAGGTGCACCGACAATACAGACAAGCTTTATTTTACTTGCTCCGCTCTCCTTAAGAACCCGGATAGCCGCCGTTGAGCTTCCCCCTGTTGCAAGCATTGGATCGAGAACCATGACAACAGCATCTTCAAGGTTCTCAGGCAACCTGGAATAATAGGTCATCGGCTTCAGGGTTTCGTGATCCCTGTACATACCTATATGTCCCACTTTTGCATCAGGAATCAGGTTGCTTATGCCTTCTACCATTCCAAGTCCTGCCCGAAGGATCGGAATAAGAACTACAGTTTCTGCAAGTTCCCTGGTTTTGCATTTACCCATGGGAGTCACAATATCAGCCTCTTTCATTGGAAGGTCACGGGTGATTTCATAAGCCATTAAGGCAGCTATTCCACTTAGGTTATAGCGGAAATCCATAGTGTCAGTCTCTTTGCGTCGCAGTTGAGTAAGTTTATGTGTTATAAGCGGATGCTCTAGTATTATCAGCATGTCTTTTGATTTTAGTCTGCCAAAGATAGTACGAAATTCAGTTAAGCTAACGGATTAATTAACATACATTCAGGTATGTAAAGAAATAGTCATGTTGTACAAAGCATAGAGCTGATATTCCCTGCCGGAAAAGACTTGAAATAATCCTAAAAATATGCATTTGAATTGCAGAATTTGTGTTTTATTTATTATATTTACATTATGATTATATTAATAAACGGATAATATTTGAAATATATACGAGATTCTTCGCTTCACTTCGTTTCGCTCAGAATGACAGGGAATTGTGTTTTCAGGGAGGGGGCTGCTGGCGGCTCTGCCGCCAGCAGCCCCCTCCTTCCCATAACACACACTAATTAATTGTCATTCTGAGCGAAGCGAAGAATCTCCTGATTTTAATCGGACACTACTGTTATGATTACAAGGTTTGCCGAAAAACAAATTAAAGATCTTCTTAAGGGTTTTCCATGCGTGGCAATTATTGGACCAAGACAAGTTGGAAAAACGACACTCGCAAAAGAAATTCAGAAAAGGTATAATTCAACCGTTTATCTCGACCTCGAATTACAGAGGGACTATATAAAACTTGAAGATGCTGAAGTATACCTGAAACAATTTGAGAACCGACTTATCATAATTGATGAGGTTCAAAGGAAAAAAGACCTTTTCCCTATCCTCCGTGCTTTAATTGACCAGAAAAGAAAACCTGGCAGGTTTCTGTTAATTGGATCTGCTAGTCCCGATCTGCTTCGAAACAGTTCTGAATCCCTTGCCGGAAGAATAGCATACCACGAATTAACGCCTTTCCACCTGACGGAGCTTCCTGATTTTAATGTTGAGGATCTTTGGATGCACGGAGGTTTTCCAGATGCCTTCCTGAAGCAGGATTTTTGGTTACAGTGGATGAATAACTATGTGAAAACATGCTTTGAAAGAGATCTTCCAAATCTCGGATTTCCGGCAGACAGCATGACGGGTGAAAAACTGTGGACAATGCTTGCTCATTATCATGGTAACCTGGTCAATTATGCAGAGCTCGGCAGAAGCCTGGAATTGAATATTAATACAATAAAAAGCTATCTTGGATTTCTCAGGAATGCTTACCTCATAAGACTCATCGAACCTTATTATTCAAATGTTAAAAAAAGACTTGTTAAATCTCCTAAGGTTTATATCCGTGATTCAGGAATAATGCACTATTTATCAGGACTTGAAACCCTGGATCAACTTCTGGGTCATCCCAAAATGGGAGCATCATGGGAAGGTTTTGTGATTGAACAGATAATTCCTCTGCTAAAACCGAACTGTAAATTGTTTTTTTATCGTACGCATGATGGGGCGGAACTCGATTGTGTGATTGTGAGGGGTAATAAACCTGTAATTTCGATTGAGATAAAATATGGTTCTGATGTGAGGCCTTCAAGAGGAAATACTGAAGCCGTTCAGACTTTAAAGACTCAATACAACTTCATCATTAGTAAGGATGAAGAAGACTACACGATGTCAGGAGGATTCAGAGTGTGCGGATTGAAAACTTTTCTTGATAAACACATGATTTTTTAAGATACTTCATTTTAAAATCTTTTTAAGAGAATGGAAAACACTCATTCAGAATTATTTCGAAGACCAGGCTGCTCCTGCTGTCATATCAATCATGAAGATTCATCCTCCGAAATCACAAGGCGGAAATTCGTTCAGATGACGGGAACCGGTGCTCTGGGAACCGTTGCGCTATCCGGCTTATCATGGCCAGCGCTTATTGCGGATCAGACCGGAAATGAATATAAACCTCAGCGCCAGCCGCTGGTGGTGAAACCTGTCCTTACCTATGAGGTTCCTGCCCGCCGCGAAAAAACAAGCTGGAGACCCTGGGGAGGCATACAGACCGAAAAAGATGCTACTGTCGAGGTAGCCAGGATACAGGGGGAAATCAAGATCCTTAATTCAAAGGCAGATTTTCCGGTCACTTTTCTTCCGGTTTCAACTGCCCGCACAGTCAAGGATCTGGAAGCCATAAAAGATCTTGGATCTGCCGACCTGTTCGTAGTATATGCAGCAGGGGGAGGAATGAATATGTTTGATGCTCTCAATAAGATGGGTAAAAACATCATTATTTTCTGCCGCTACAATTCAGGACCTGTTTATCTGTGGTACGAAATAATAAGTCCCCGTTATCTAAGACAGCATACGGATCAGCTGGCTGTTAAGGGAATTGACGATAACGATGTGGTTATAGACAGCCTCGATGAGCTGATGTGGCGGTTTCGGGCGCTGGCAGGCCTGAAGAACACTGTCGGATCAAGGATCCTTGCCATCGGAGGAGCGGGAGCCTGGTCACAACCCCTCGAGGTTGTCATGAAAACTGTAAGCGAGAAATATAAGCTTGATATTCAGACAGTCTCATACGAAGAGCTGGGTGCTCTGATAATAGAAGCAAGAAAGGATAATTCTGTTTTAAGCGATGCAAGAAACCGTGCCGGGGAATATCTTAAAGATTCAGGAATCCTGCTGGAAACAGACAGTAAATATGTTGAGAACTGCTTTGTCCTTGAGGAGGTTTTTAAAAGGCTGATGAATAAATTCAACTGCAGGGCAATTACTGTCAATAATTGCATGGGGACAATAATGCCGCTTGCCGATACAACCGCATGCCTGACCCTCAGCCTGCTGAATGATGCTGGTTACCTGGCATTCTGCGAATCCGATTTTGTCGTTGTTCCGGCAGGTATGCTGATGGCAAACATTTCCGGTACACCTTCATTTCTTAATGATCCGACATACCCTCATAATAAGACAATTACACTTGCACATTGCACTGCCCCCAGGAGGATGGACGGAAAGAAGCTTCATCCTGCAAGGATCCTTACACATTTTGAATCGGATTTCGGCGCCGCTCCGAAAGTCGAAATGCGTATTGGCCAGACAGTTACAAATATACTTCCCGATTTCAAATTCGAGCGGAATGTCGGATTGCTGGGTAAAATCACAGATAATCCTTTTCATGATATCTGCCGGTCACAGATAGATATAAACTTTGAATGTGACAGTAAAAAAGTAGCTGAGGAAATGCCTGGATTCCACTGGATAACTGTTTATGGTGACTATCTTAAGGAAGCAGAGTATGCACTAAAAAAAATAGGTATAAAACTGGAAACACTGGGATTAACTTAGATTCCTGTCAGGTTAACGGTCCAAAGCCTCTCGTAACATATCTTTTACTATCTTTCAGATAAATAAAGATGAGCCTGCTGAAGAAACTTATACCTCCCGACAGGTGGAAGCTCCCTGTAATTCTGGCTGCCGGTGTTTTCACCGGACTTGGACTTTATTCATTTCATATTTCCAGGGCTCCATCTTATCTTGGCAATAAGCCTGAAACCTGTATTAATTGTCATATAATGGCTCCTGAGTATGCAACATGGGCTCACAGTTCGCACAGGGAAAAGACAAATTGCAACGATTGCCATGTGCCTCACAACAATATCATAAATAAATATTTTTTCAAAGCTAAGGACGGACTGCGTCATGCAGCTATCTTCACACTGAGAAAAGAACCACAGGTGATCTTTATCAAGGAAGCAGGAAAGGAAGCCGTGCATAAGAATTGTATCAGATGCCATTCGGATCTGCTGACCGACAGCCGGCTGATGGGATATAACAGTTCAACAAATGTATTCCGGATGGATCGAAACTGCCGGGATTGTCATCGCGAAACACCTCACGGAAGGATTAACAGCCTTGCAAGCATACCCTGGGCCCGGGTACCGCTTCCCGGTTCAATCGTACCGGAATGGATGAAAAAGAGATTAAATCCGAATCATAATAATACGATAATGCCATGAGATCAATTCAGGAGATTCTTAAACAAAAACCCTGGCTGGGATGGATCATTTTTGCGGCAACAGTTGTAATAGTATTCCTTCTTGGGATGCTTGCATCGTCAATTATTGAGAGAAGAACAGAGGCTGTTTTCGCGTATACTCCGCAAATAACTTTTTCGGAGTTTGAACCGAGAAATGAAAAATGGGGTGAATTCTTTCCCAGGGAGTACAACTCATATATGAAGACTTCAGATACAACATTCAGAAGCAAATATAACGGAAGTGCAATGATTGATATGCTTGAAGAATCGCCGCGTATGGCTGTCCTTTGGGCCGGGTACCTGTTTTCCAGGGATTACAACCAGGGCAGGGGTCATTATTATGCAGTAGAAGATATTCAGAAAACGCTTCGGACCGGAGCGCCATCAGCAAATGTGCCGAGTCCCCAGCCAAATACCTGCTGGACATGTAAAAGCCCTGATGTGCCGAGGGTTATGAACAAAACAGGAATTGCTGAATTTTACAAGGGAACGTGGGATACAAAAGGAACAGAGATCATAAATCCGATCGGATGTGCCGACTGCCACGATTCAAAAACCATGAACCTTCGCATATCACGGCCGGCACTCCTTGAAGCCTTTGAATCTCTCGGAAAAGATATAACAAAGGCTTCTCACCAGGAGATGAGAAGCCTCGTTTGTGCCCAGTGCCATGTGGAATATTATTTCAATAAGAAAATGATTGAAGGTGTTCAGTATCTTGTTTTTCCGTGGAAGAACGGAACTTCTGCCGACGGGATCGCCAGGTATTATGATGATATGGAGTTTTCCGACTGGATACATTCCCTGAGCCGGGCTCCGATGCTCAAAGCCCAGCATCCCGATTATGAAATATATCTCACAGGGACACATGCTTCACGGGGAGTATCATGCGCCGATTGTCATATGCCGTTTATAAGCGAGGGTGGACAAAAATTCACCGATCATCATCTTCAGAGCCCGCTCAATAATATTGCAAATTCATGCCAGGTATGTCACCGCGAAGAAACAGAACGGCTCATAAGCGATGTTTATTCACGCCAGGATAAAATAATCGAGAACAGGAACACCCTTGAGTTATTGCTGGTCAGGTGTCAAGTTGAGGCAAAAACAGCCTGGGACAAGGGCGCAACAGAGGTGCAGATGAAAGATATCCTGCATAATATAAGGAATGCCCAGTGGAGATGGGACTTCAGCTCTGCAGGACATGGCAATTCTTTTCATTCTCCGGTAGAAACCGGGAGAATAATTTCAGCCGGCATAGCAATTGCCCAGGATGCCAGGGTAAAGCTGGCGAGACTTCTGGCTTCACTTGATTACAACCGCGAAATACCTTATCCCGACATAATTACAAAAGCCAGAGCCCAGGAATATATTGGACTTGAAATGAAAAAGTTGAATGAGGAAAAGAGAATTTTTCTTGAAACGGTTCTTCCTGAATGGATCAGAACAGGAAAGGAGAGAGAGAAGGAATATGAAAAGAATTGATGTGTAATTTGCTTTCTGTTGAGGAGTATATTAACTTTATCACAAAGACAAATATAATAATTAAGAAAGGAGCGTTCCATGAGTAAAAATGATTCCAGGAAAAACAAATCAGCAAAAAACCTCTCAAGAAGGAAATTTTTGGGAACAGTAAGTGCTGCATCAGCAGGATTTACTATTATCCCCCGTCATGTAATGCCGGGGAAGGGATATTTACAACCAAGTGATACCGTTAACGTTGCAGGAATAGGTATCGGAGCAAGGGGTGCAGCCGACATAAGGGGCCTTTGCGATCCTGATGTGCCGATCGTAACTCCCCAGCGCACAAGCACAGGCCAGCCATTCAGCAAGGAAGAACTGGCTGCCAGGGCTGCAAGACAGCAGCAGGGACCTCCCCAGGGGGCAGGCCAGCCACAACAGCAGCAGGGAGGACAGCCGCAGGGTGGACAAAGACCGGCACAGGCAGGACAACCACAGCAGGGTGCCGCACAGCAAACCCGGCAACCCGTGAAACTCGCAAATATTTATGCCCTCTGCGATGTGGATACTGATTTCGCAGCACATATTTTTAAAGGCTATCCCAAGGCAAAAGTGTATACCGATTGGCGACAGATGCTCGATAAAGAAAAAAACTCAATCGATGCAGTTGTTATCGGTACACCTGACCATAATCATGCACCCATTGCTGCAGCATTCATGAGGGAAAAGAAACATGCCTATGTTGAGAAACCTTTATGCAAAACGATCTATGAATGCCGGAAGCTTGCTGAGATTGCCAAGGAATATAATGTTGTTACCCAGATGGGTAACCAGGGACATGCAAGCGAAGGAGCAAGACAGATAAATGAATGGGTTCAGAGCGGTGCAATAGGTCTTGTGCGCGAAGCTCATCTGTCAACCAACAGGCCGATATGGCCTCAGGGAAGCATCACCCGGCCGGCAGGAGTGCCAGTGCCTAAAAACCTGAACTGGGATGTATGGCTCGGTCCTGCCCCGGAGAAACCATATCATCCGGATATATGCCATTTCAACTGGCGCGGATTACGTGATTACGGAACAGGGGCTCTCGGTGACATGGGAGCACATATCTACGATCATGCATTCTGGTCGCTGAATCTTGGAATACCTACAAGGATACAGGCGAGCTCATCGGTATTCAATAATGAATTCTGGCCGCTTGCAGAGGTTATAACTTATGAATTTCCTGCCCGCGGTTATATGCCTCCTGTGAAAGTGACCTGGTTCGACGGCGGACTGCGTGCGCCCAGGCCTGCAGAAATGGATCAGGGTACCCGGGTAAATTCCGGTCTCCTTCTTGGTGATAAAGGTGTTCTTATGTATGGAGACTACGGAAGCAATCCTCAGCTTATACCCAAAAAAGCCATGAATGAATTCGTTCCACCGACACCATGGCTGCCAAGATCGCCGGGTATTTATGCTGAATGGATCGATGCAATAAAGAACAACAAGAAATCCTCAACAGATTTTTCCTATTCAAGCAGGCTTGTTGAGACAATGATGCTGGGGAATATTGCTGTTCTGATGGCAAACAGAAATGCAACGCTGGAATATGATCCTGTCAAAATGGAGTTCACCAATCTTCCAGAAGCAAATGCATTCCTGAAATATGATTACAGACAGGGCTGGACTTTGTAATAATTAAGTCAGCAAGGAGATTGCCTGTTTTAATAAAAGCCGGCCGTTTTGGACTATTATGCCCGAAACGGCCGACATATTTTTAAAATATTTATTATAGTCAATATCGGAAGGCCTTTAACAGCACGTCAAAGTTTGAAATGTTTTCGTAATTTTATAAGGCTTAACCATCATTGCTATGAATACAATCAACCGCAGGAATTTCATCAGAACTTCTGTTTTGGGAGGCATAGCTGTCCCCTTTATTCGACCGCTGGATGTCTTAGCATCCTATGGAATGCAGGAACAGATGCCGTCAGGTGTGGCGATAACTACAGGCGACAGCAGGGCTGATCTGGCCTTTCGCGCCCTGCAGCCATTTGCAAAACAGATAAAGCAGGCAATAGGTAACCGCCGTGTGGTTTTGAAGCCAAATAATGTTTCTATCAGCATCCCGTTATGTGCCACTCATGCTGATACGATGGAAGGTATCCTCGAATTCCTGAAATCGATAAAAAAACTCGGTAATGTATGTATTGCAGAATCTGCAGCTGACGGCCCGACATTTAACGGATTTGAGAATTATAAATACTTCAGCCTTGGCAATAAATACCCTGTGAAATTCCTGGACCTCGACAAGGAAGGCTATGAAGTGCTCTATGTTTTCGATGAAAGGGATTTCAAACCTCACCCCGTAAGATTTTCAAAAGTCCTTCTCAGTCGGGATTCTTACATTGTTTCATGTGCCAAATTCAAAACCCACGATCGGACTATTGTCACTCTTTCCCTGAAAAATATAATATTTGGCGCTCCTGTAAAATCAGAAGGTTTTGCTTTCGGAAAAAACCGTAAGGAGGGATCATGGAGCGATAAATCAATGGTTCATGGAAGTGGATACAGAGGAATCAACTACAACCTTTATGATCTTGCACCGCGTCTTCATCCTCACCTTGCAGTTATCGACGGTTTCGAAGGAATGGAAGGGAACGGCCCGAGCAACGGCACTCCCGTCGACCACAAGGTCTGTGTGGTAAGTCCCGACTGGCTGGCTGCAGACCGTGTTTCTGTTGAACTGATGGGTGTTGATTACACAAAAGTCGGCTGGCTGAATTATTGCATGCTGGCAGGCCTTGGTACGGGAGACCTCAGTAAAATACAGATCATAGGAGAAAGCATCGACAGTCACAGAAAGACCTATAAGCTCCACACCAATATAGAAAAACAGCTGATCTGGATGAATCCGGCTGTTTGAAATATTGGCAAAGGGCAGTCGGCAATTATTTTGTTTTTAGATTTTGTTAGTGTTAAGGACGATACTTTTGTCGTCAACTGCTTTTTGCCAACTGCCAACTTTCTTTCCAATGAATAATTTGGAGTTTAAATAGTAGACTCATATCCTTATCCCGATAACCAGAATATCATCAGTTTGGTCTTCATTATTCTCCAGGCGCCACTTTTCAATCTCTTCATAAAGCAGATCGCTCTGCTCCAGCATCGGAAATCCCCGGACATTTTGAAGGAAGTTCCTGAACCTTGTGCTTGAATACTTTTTATGCGCTTTTCCTCCGAATTGATCAATATATCCGTCTGAGCATAAATAAATTGTATCGCCAGGTCCCAGGATAACAGAGGATGAGAGAAACATGCTGTTCTCTTTTTCAAAGGAATCGGCCGGCTGGTTTCCGGTACGGTACTCCGACACTCCATCTTTATTTACATGATATAACGGGGTCCTTACTCCTGAATAGATCAGTTCATTCGTGCCGGTATAAAGTATGCAAAGTATTATATCCAAATCATCCCGGACACCTGATCCGTCAGGGTCATGCCTCAGGAACCTGTGTATCTTTGAATATAAATGGTGGAGGATTTTTCCCGGATCGGTAAGCCTGATCTCATTCACTGCCTGATCGAGGATCCCGTATCCAATTGTGCTGAGCAGAGCTCCGGGAATGCCATGCCCGGTACAGTCAGCTGCTGCAAAGATTATCAGGTTGTCCTGCCTGCTGAAGAAATAAAAATCGCCGCTTACGACATCTTTCGGCAGGAATAGTATGAAGCTTTCGGGGAAACATTCTCTCACGTAGAGATTATCCGGTAGAAATGTTTCCTGGATGTGGAGGGCATAATTATAACTTGACTGAACTTCCCTTATGGCTTCCTCGATCTTCCTGTTTCTGGCGCGGACCATTTCTTCGATTTCAGGTGTGATTGAGACAAGATTCCTTATATGGGTATTCATCTGACTGGTCTCCTCAAGTATCCTGTGGAGGCTGCCGTGGGGTTTAATCGCATAGGGAAGCCTGAAGATCTTATCAGGCCTTATAGGGATTGCCTCATAACTAATATCTTTGAGGAGGGAAGGTATTAACCTGACCAGATCCCTGTCCTTTTCCTTTTCATCTTCAGACAGGTCGTCATAGGAGATTATGCTTGGGTGCGTCTTTTTCCTGCTGTCCTTCACCTTGCCATAGAACCATCCATGCAATGTTTTATCCCAGCACCAGCGGAGGTGTTCTATCCTGGCCATTGTTTCAACTTCTTCTTCACTGAGGTTCAGGGTAGCCGGCTTGAATCCTTTCCCGACCGGACGTATTTTATATCCAGCTGCAAGGAGTTTTGTCGGAATATGAAATGCATTATCCAGGTTGGAATGTCTGATATCTTCGGGCAGGTTTTCAAAGTCTCCCGTTTCAGCCTCATTACCGCTTCCCTTGCTGAAGATAAGAGAGATAGTAGATTTTCTACCTGATACATGATCCTTTTTACCGCTCTCTCGCTGATATTTTGAATGAATTGTTCTTGCGAGTTTTACCACCATCTTGTCGCTGATCTCACCGATCTCCTCAGGCCTTATGATCTCATATCCTGATTTTTTAAGCTCAACAGGGATCAGATGGTTCATTTCCAGGAAGAATCTTTTTTGTTCTGCCGGCAGATCTTTAAACAGAACAGCTCCATTTACAAGGGAATTACCATTAACCTGGACCTTGGTGTCTGATTTGTTTTTTCTGCATTCCCGCAGGTAATCAGCTGTAGCCAGTTTCTCAATATCAGTATAAGGGATGAGGCATGTCCTGCAGAAATCCTTGTACTGCCTGATGCGAAGATTTAACGATCTGAGCTTCCCCGGTATTTCTGAAGCATAGTTATACCAGTATGATTTTTCATTTTCCGAAAGATGCGAGAACTCCTTGCTGAAATTTAGGGGTGAGGAATATAAATGCCGTGTGCGGCGGATATCATTATAAACATTTTCAGCTATTTGATCAATAAAGAGTTTCTTATATTCAGTCCAGTTCGATTCAATATGCTGAATCAGAATTTTGCCGGGATGATATATCAAACCGGCCCATTTAAGGCTTTCATTGTTTGCAGTATTATTAGTCATCCCCCGGATGGTTCATCTTTGAACCGGTTTCAGGTTATAACTTCAGTCAGTTCCTCTGAACATACTCAAACGGGAACTTCGCAATTCTCGACATTTCTTTACCGGCTTCCAGCATGTCGGTATCATCCTTCTCAAAATGCCAGTTGACTGACATTCCGATACCTTTGCTGCGGACAGCCCCGATCTGCTTGCAAAGGTCGAGGATATACTTGGCCGAAGAAGAATTGAAATATTCAAAATTGAAGTTTATCGCCAGGGATTCCGGGGGTTCCTGAAGTAAACCCAGATATATGGCATAATCATCAAACCATCTCAGGATCTCAAGGTAAAATGCGGCAACATCCGGAGGCCTGGATTCCCCTGATAGTTCAAAAATATTCCTTTCAGGATCCAAAATCACCTTCGGAGAATTCGGAGTCTGTTCAATTATCAGCTTTCTCATATTGAATTTGTTTATTGTAACCTGTAAGAAGAAGTATGAAATTTCCTGTCCCGCTTCAGTAAAACTGTATTCAATCCTGTTCCTCGATTTCAGTTTCATTAAAATGAATCCCAGCCCAGCCCCGTTGTCATCAGCTTTGGTTTCCTTGTTTATCATCCTGTCATATAAAACCGAAAGTGAAGAATCATCCATCTTGTTAACCTTGTCCAGCCTGCATGCCAGCTTATTGACTCTTTCATGATATATTGGATTACCGGCTTTAATAATGATATAGTTTTCATTCATGCTTACCGAGATATAAGGTTGTGAACGGGATTCTCCTGGAAATTTCTTCACGGAGTGTTTCACGATATTTTCCATTATCTCAACAAGAACTGCATATACCCTCTTCCCCGTCGTTCGCGAAAGAGCAATATAATCCTTCGTCTTCTTAAGGTTTTTTAAGAGGTTATCAATTATTTTGTAATCGAACCGTCCCGAATATTCAAGAAAAACTGCGGGTTCAGGCATATATAACCTTGAGTGATATCTGATTATTAAACTGACAAATTATCCGGATAATCAATATTTTACGGCATCCTGAAAAAAATTTCTCAGTGTGCCTTAATTTCCCTATCTTGATGTCTCTTAACAAAGATAAAATAATAAGGTGATTCAATATACTGATACTGTTAAATTTTAATAAAGCAGAGATATAACAGGATAGTTCAATGAGTGAAACAGTTTTAAACGCGCTGATCCGGCTCTTTGCCCTGATAGGGGATATCCATGACGATACTGTTATCACCAGCAGGGAAAAGGAAGTCGTGAAAACATTCCTGTCAAGGCTTCTCAACAATGAGCTTATCGAGAAATACATGAAGTTATTTGACGAGTATCTTTCCACCTATAATTCTGAGAGGATTTCAAAGGGAAGCATACAGGACAGGAAGCGTACTTCATTGAATGCCATGAGAATACTGGCAATATGCGAACAACTCAATAAGGAACTTCAGCAGGCCCAGAAAATCTATATCATTGTCCAGCTTATTGATTATATCTCCTCGGGCCAGGAAATAACAGAGAATGAACTGGACTTTCTCCATACAGTTTCTGATGCATTTTATATCCCTGGAAATGAATATGATAATATCCGTAATTTTATCATGGGAAATGCTTCGGATGTCCGGGATAAAGATATGCTTCTTATTATTGATAATAAAAAAGACACGGGCAATGATGGAATAAAGCACCTTTTTAACCAGAACCTGACCGGGACCATTTCCTTTCTCCATATTCCGGGGACCAATACCTATATTCTCCGGTATTCAGGAAATCAGAGCCTCTACCTTAACGGGCAGAATATCACATCAGGCCAGACTTACATCTTCGATCATGGCTCTTCGATCCGTGGTTCAGGGATAAGTACTATATACTATACTGAAGTTGTCAGCCGTATTACCGGAGAAGCCATCGAACATAAAATAACCCTGGCTGCAGAAGATGTGACTTTTAAGTTCAGGAAAAGCGGGAACGGTATTCATAACCTTAACTTCCGGGAAGAATCGGGAAGACTTGTAGGCATTCTCGGAGGAAGCGGAGTGGGTAAATCAACAACATTAAGCATTCTCAACGGCACACTAGAACCCCAGGAGGGGAAAGTGATGATAAACGGGTATGACCTGTATAATGATGAGGAGAAGAAGTACCTGGAAGGAATAATCGGGTTTGTACCCCAGGATGACCTTCTTATCGAAGAACTTACTGTCTTTCAGAATTTGTTTTTCAATGCAAAGATGTGCCTGAGTAATCTTAGTGATGAAAAGATTGCTGAGGTTGTTGATAAGAATCTGGTTAACCTTGACCTTTCTGAAACAAGAGACTTGAAGGTTGGCAATCCTCTTAAAAAAGTAATAAGCGGCGGACAGCGTAAAAGAGTCAACATAGCGCTGGAACTGATCCGTGAACCGGAAATCCTGTTCGTCGATGAGCCAACCTCAGGACTATCTTCTGTTGATTCGGAAGTGGTGATGAATCTGCTGAAGGAGCAGGCTTACAGGGGAAATCTTGTGATCGTCAATATTCACCAGCCGTCGTCGGATATTTTCAAGATGTTCGATAAAATAATGATAATTGACAGGGGCGGGTACCAGGTCTATTACGGGAATCCTTCAGATGCAATCATCTATTTCAAAACCCTGAGCAATCATGTCAATCCTGATGAAGATCAATGCGTTAAATGCGGCAATGTCGATACCGACCAGATACTCCAGATGGTTGAAGCCAAAGTTGTCGATGAGCACGGAAAACCTACGCGTGTAAGAAAAGTCTCGCCGGAAGAATGGGCGAGGAGGTTCAGGGAGAATCTGCAGGGGAAAGAAGAAAAAACACATGACGAAAAAACCAGGCTTCCGGACAAAATTTACAGTGTTCCCGGTCTGCTCAGGCAATCAGCAATCTTTTTCAAGCGGGACTTACTGTCGAAAATAGCTGATAAACAATATATTATTATCAGCCTTCTCGGGCCTCCACTGCTTGCACTCCTTCTTGCATTCTTCACAAGATACGCCGACGGGACTTATAAAATGAGTGAAAATGAGAATATCCCCGCATACCTGTTCATGTGCGTTATAACCTCACTCTTTTTTGGCCTTATGGTCAGCTCGGAAGAAATCGTCAGAGACCAGAAAATTCTGAAAAGAGAATCCTTCCTCAACCTGAGCTGGTTCAGCTACCTGAACTCCAAACTGATGATACTTTTCCTGGTATCTGCAATCCAGACATTATCTTTCGTTATTATCGGTAACCTTATACTGGGAATAAGAGGAATGACACTAAGCTACTGGTTCGTTCTTTTTACAACTTCATGTTTTGCGAACATCCTTGGTCTTAATTTATCATCGGCATTCATGAATGTGATAACAATATATATTCTTATACCTTTTATTATTATTCCGCAGCTGCTGTTCAGCGGAGTATTGGTCAAGTTTGACAAACTTCATCTTGGCAGAAATGCCACTCAGGAATACGTTCCGCTGATCGGGGATCTGATGACTGCCCGATGGTCGTTTGAGGCGCTTGCCGTCAAACAGTTCAAGGATAATGAATTTGAAAAGCATTTCATTGAGACGGATATTAATGCTAGTCAGAATGCATATTATGCCTGGTTCCTGCCGGTTGAACTGGAGAAGGATTTAAATATATGTAACAGGTACTTTGACAATCAGGAATACAGAGACATTGTCACGGAATGTTTTAACAGGCTTAATTTTCATTTTGAAGAATTATCAGGATTGTCAGGGATTTATCCGGGTCAGTGGAAAACTTCAATTAATGCAGATAATTATTCCCGGGATTTTGAAAAGGATGTCCGCGGATACATAGATTCATTAAAGAGGTTTTTTAATGATAAGGTTAAACTTGCAAATGCCGGACATGACAGTATTGCGGCTTACCTGGACAATACTACCGGGAAGGAGAAAATGGAAACCATCAGAGACAATTATGAGAATAAGGAATTAAAGAACCTGGTCATGGATATGACACCTCATTTTATGACAATTGCAACTACTGAGAAATATATACAGAAATATCAGCCCGGTTATATGAGGGCCTTGTCAAAAAACGGACGCGCACATTTTTATGCTCCTACGAAGACACTTGGCAGTCTTAAAAACATAGATACTTACTGGTTCAATTTGCTTGTTATATGGCTTGTTTCTGTCCTGCTTTATTTAGCCCTTTACTTCAAGCTCCTTCAAAAACTTATTCAGCAAATCGGGAATCTTCGTATCCAGAAATCAGAAACCTGATCAGAAAATATTAAAGAATGCGCCGGCGTTCAGGATCTTTAAATAAAATATTCCCTGTACCACAAATCTGAGGATTCTTGAAATACCGAAAATCAGGTACAGATTAAGCGGATACCTCAACAGGCTTACAGCGATTACTATCAACGGATAAGGTGAGAAAGGGAATAATGCAGATATAATAATAAAAGCCCCGCCCCATTTTCTCGCAAGCGCTATGTATTTTTCCAACGCCCTCTGTGAATATGCTTTAATTTTAGGCGTTGTTGAAAGCCAGTGTCCGATCAGGTATGCAAATATCCCGCCTGTGTATGACAGTATCCCCAGAATTGTGACAATAAGGAGAGGCGAATGGAATTTCCCTGCCCAGATAACAAAAAAATCCGGCGGGATCATCCCAAATGTAGATTCAGACACCAGGAATACAATCCAAACCAGGAAATCCGGCAGATCTTCAGTGATGTAACGGAAAAGAGGATCCAGATCGATAAGATACTTGAGTAACAGGACAACAGGCACCATTATCAGGAACCAGATAAATACTATTTTCAGGGCTGTCCACCACATGTAGCCATAGACACCTTTTGCCCTGTTCTTCTTATGGTGTCTTGCAAGGGTTGTCCAGAATGATTTCGGATTATGTTTATTATCTGACATCATTCCTTCTGCCCTTCATCTTCCGTCGTCTGCCTTGCCTCCGGCTTCATTTGTGGAAAGAAAAGAACGTCCTGGATTGATGGCTGATTTGTCATAAGCATTGTGAGCCTGTCGATTCCCATGCCCATGCCCGAAGTCGGCGGCATACCGCATTCGAGAGCCCTCACGAAATCATGGTCAATGAACATTGCTTCATTGTCTCCTTTTTCAGATAGCCGAAGCTGCTCCTGGAACCTCTCCATCTGATCGATAGGATCGTTCAGCTCGGAATATGCGTTGGCAATCTCCTTGCAGTTAATGAAAAGTTCAAACCTCTCTGTAAGGCCGGGTTTGCTCCGGTGCATTTTTGTCAGGGGAGAAGTCTCTGTGGGATAATCAATTATGAATACGGGCTGGACAAGAGTGTGTTCGCATTTCTCCTTGAAAATGGCATCAATGAGTTTCCCTTTGCCCATTGTCGGATCGTGTTCAATACCGAGACTGTTGCAGGTTTTCCTGAGTTCAGCTTCATTCATGCCCGAGATATCAACACCCGTATTCTCCTTTATTGAATCAAGCATACTGATTCTTTTATAGGGAGGTTTCAGGTTCAGGACTTTATCTCCATAAGTTATCTCCATCTTACCGTGAAGATCCATCGCCACCTTACTTACAATCTCTTCGGTGAATGTCATCATCCAGTTGTAATCTTTATAAGCCACATAGATCTCCATCACTGTAAATTCAGGATTATGTGTCCTGTCCATTCCCTCGTTCCGGAAATCCTTGGCGAATTCATATACGCCTTCATAGCCTCCGACAATAAGCCGCTTAAGGTAAAGCTCATCTGCTATCCTCAGGTATAAGGGTATATCAAGTGTGTTATGATGAGTGATGAAAGGGCGGGCATTGGCGCCTCCGGGAATAGGCTGAAGGATGGGGGTCTCGACTTCAAGGTAGCCTCTCGAGTTGAACAGGTCGCGCATCGATTGAATTATCTGTGTTCTCTTCCTGAAAACATCTCTTATATGAGGGTTTATTATCAGGTCAACATAACGCTGCCGGTAACGCATCTCCGGATCCGTGACGACATCAAACAGATGCCCGTCCTTCTCCTTGACTATCGGCAGCGGATGTATGGATTTGCAAAGCAGGGTGAATTCTTTAACATGAACAGTGATCTCTCCCATCTGTGTCCTGAAAATAAATCCACTGATCCCTATTATATCCCCGATATCAAGCAAATGCTTGAATACCGTGTTATACATGGTTTTATCCTCACCCGGACAAATATCATCCCTCCTGAGATAGATCTGGATTCTGCCCGATGAGTCCATAATCTCTGCAAAGGAGGCATTACCCATTATCCTCCGCGACATTATCCTTCCTGCCAGGCTTACATCCTGAAAGTTGTTTTTATCAGGGGAATAGTTTTCATGAATATCCCTGGCAAATATATTTGTTTTGTATTCAGCTGCAGGATACGGATTTATGCCGAGTTTTCTGAGTTCTTCCAGCGACTTCCTGCGTATCTGTTCCTGTTCGCTTAACAGCATATTATTCATGTCCGGTTAAAAATTTGTGCAAATATAGAAAAATTAGAGGTTTGAAGGAGGAGAGTGCATTTATCCTTTCATAGCAATGAGTTCCTCCCGGAATTTCTTTTGCAAAAGCATAGTAACAGGACCAGGTTTCCCCTTGCCGACCGGATCGTTATTAACAGAGATTACAGGAGCAATCTCTGAAGAAGTATTTGTTATAAATGCTTCATCCACACTATTTATCATGGTTTCGTTTACTGCAGTTTCGCTGACCGGGATCCCGGCCTGCCGGGCTATCCGAAGAACATTATTCCTGGTTATTCCTGAAAGAACATTCTCGGATTCAGGATGAGTGTGAAGAACTCCCCTGATGACAAAAAAAATATTTGAATGGGCTCCCTCGGTTATCAGTCCGTCCCTGGAGAAGATGCATTCATAACAATTCTTTTCCCTGGCTTCCTGGAAGAGCAGGATATTGGGCAGCAGCGAAACAGATTTAATATCGCACCTGTTCCATCGTATATCTTTTCTGAGAATAACACCGATACCGTTTTTCATCGTTTCGCTGTCGGGTTTGAATTCTCTGGCGAAAGCATAAACTGTCGGTTCAACAGCAGGCTCGGGGAATGCGTGTGTCCTTCTGGCAGCACCCCTGGTTACCTGGAGGTATACCAGAGAGGGACGATCCTGAAGGTTGTTTTTTACGATGAGCTCATAAGCGATTGATGGAAAGGAATCTGCATCCGGCCATACTATCCTCACTTCCCCGAGGCTTCTTTTGAGTCTCGCCATATGACCATTCATGTCATAAAAGAATCCTTCATACCATCTTACCACTTCATAAATCCCGTCGGCAAAAAGGAATCCGCGATCATCCGGACTGATTTGTATTTTGTTTCCGGGAAGAAAATTGCCGTTGAAGTATGAGATTTCCATAAGTATTTAATTTGTAATTCCTGTAGTTTTCATGAATATAATTCCAGCTTTCTGCCCTCTCGTCTTTAGCCCCCCGACCCCTCCCGACCTGCGGTTGGGACAGGGGTTCTTTCCCCAGGGGTTTTAATTTGGTTCAATAATTTCTGTTTTATAATCAATTTTTGATCTCGCTTCTTCCGGCGATGAGGCATTACCGCATGCTGCCTGGACGAACAGGGAAGCTCCGAGGACAGTTGTTTCCTTCTGGTCGATAATTTTTACCGGGACGCCTGTAAATTGCGCTCTTAACCGGTTCCAGAGCCTGTTTTTAGATCCGCCGCCCACGCACAGAATATTTTCTGTTTTGAATCCGCCTGCTTTTTCCAGGGCATTTTTGCCTTCAGCAAGTCTTTCTGAAAGAGCTTCAAGCATGGCTCGATATATATCTTCCCGGGTTGATTCCATAGTAAGGCCGAGTATCTGACCGCCCGGTTTTCCTTTCAGCTCCTCATAAAACTTCGGGATTACTTTTACTCCGTTGCTTCCGGACGGAACATTTTCCGCGCCGGATATCATCATTTCATATACATTGTCTTTAATGTCGCCGTAAAGATTTTTCCTGGCCCATTCCAGTACTCCCGATGCAATCCATTGATTACCTATATTGAATAATCCCGGACGCGAGTCAAGCTCAGTAGTGATAGCCAAGTCAAGCTGTTCCCTGCCCGTCATAAAATTCCCCGATCTCACCATAAGTATTTCCCAGGTTCCTGAGCTCAGCACGGGTTGATTAATTTCAGCCCCTGAACCGAATATTGCAAATTGAGTGTCATGGCCGGTTGCCACAACGGGAATACCTGTTGGTATACCTGTCTGAGAGGATGCTGTTTTTGTTACGTTCCCGATTATTGTTCCGGCTTCGGCAACGATTCCCATCCGTTCGTAAGGAAATCCGATCTTGCCCAGTATATTTCCGGAGTAATTCCTTGTTGTGAGATCTGTAACCATTGAAGTTCCCGCCATTGTTGAGTCATTCAGCATTTCGCCCGTGAGCATAAATGCAAATATTGATGGCATAAAAAGGAATCTGTAGCTTCTTTCAACAAGCTCAGGCTTATTTTCAGCAAACCAGATCAGTTTATTTATGGTATTGAAAGTGAACGGAAGAACGCCGCTTTCACGGTACAGCTCCTGCAGAGGGATGTATTTATCTATACCTGCCATTACCGGATTTGTCCTTTCACACTGCCAGGATATGACAGGATAAAGCATCTTTCCTGATTTATCAAACAATGTTCCGTCAACACCAAAGGTTGTAACTGTAACTCCGGCTATTTCATTCCTGTTTATCTGACTGAGTACCTTCAATGATGAAGCACACATTTTCTGCCAGATCTCATTAACATCCCAGATCCTGTAAGAGGGATAATACGGATCTGGTTTGGTATTATTAGGGACTGATTCCGAGGCAACTATAAAGCCTTTGCTGTCAATTGCAATGATCCTGACATTGGTAGCTCCGCAGTCGAATACAATAACGATATCTTTT
>Ga0172362_10001143_pt1 | contig 22536 bp, 19 predicted proteins | sample LakKivs1_kivu2a2_FD_114534 | JGI IMG/M metagenome (GOLD analysis project Ga0172362, IMG submission 114534) | Sediment microbial communities from Lake Kivu, Rwanda - Sediment s1_kivu2a2 | ecosystem: Environmental > Aquatic > Freshwater > Lake > Sediment | place: Rwanda: Western Province, Lake... | reverse complement strand
GAAGCGTTCTGCCGGATGCCGGGGCCGGGCAGGGTCTTCGTCGGCAACATGCTCGGCGGCTTGCGGCAACTTATTGAGTACGGCACCGAGGAACAGAAAAAAAGCGTTCTTCCGCGCATCGCGAAAGGGGAGCTTGGCGCAATCGTCATCACCGAGCCCTTTGCCGGTACTGATGCGGCTGCAATTGAGACAACGGCAAAACGGGAGGGGGATGTTTACATACTGAATGGAAAGAAGCGATACATCGTTTCTGCCGGTATCGCAACGAGGCACATGGTCTATGCCCGCACGAGCAATAACCCGGAGGATATCCAGAGCTACCGTCATATCACCGCATTTATCGTGGAGAAAGGGGTCCCCGGATTCTCTGTTGAGAAAATCAATGAGATAATCGGGTTTGAAAATATTCAGAACGGTGTATTGAACTTCGATAAGGTACCGGTGCCCGTAGAGAACCGCATCGGTCAGGAAGGGGAAGGATGGCGGGTGATGACAGCTGGACTCAACTTCGAAAGGACCCTCATCTCTGCTTCAGTGGTAGGCTGGATAGGGGAACTCCTGAGGAATGCAGTGCCTTATGCACAGAGAAGGGTCCAGTTTGGCCGGCCTACGATCGATCTCCCGACGAACCAGTTCAAGATCGCTGATTTGATCATTAAGACGAAGATGGCACGCCTGATGACGTACTATACCGCTTACCTCTGGGATCTCGGGGTAGATATCACGGTCGAATCGAACGTGGCCAAGGTTTTCAACTGCGAGTCAGCAATGCAGGCGAGCATTGATGCGATACAGGTGATGGGTGGCGATGGCGTGACGCCCTTTTATCCCCTTGAGGAGATCATGAACGTGGCCAAGGTTGAACATATCGCCGGTGGCACAATGGAGGCTTGCAGGCTCGTTATTTTCAGGACAGCCTTGCGCCAGATGGCGAAAGACCTAAAGATGCAGCACCGGGTTATTCATCCAACACTTGGGGTGCCGGTACCAGTGCCTGGTAAAACAGAGAAAGAGATTGACGAGGAGAAGCTGCTCGCAGCACTCGCGGAAGACTACCGTGTAAACCCGGGTCTTTTCATGAGCCGCGAGGACATAAAGGCACTATTCGACGTGGATAGCGCCACGCTTGATGATCTACTCATCTCCCTCGAGAAGAAAGGTCTTGTCAAACTTTACCGGACAAAAAAGGGTATTGAGCTGGCCAAGGCAACCTATGAAGGTCTCAACAGGGCGCATCCGTTAGAGTACTACCAATGGTTTCCGTCCTGGATTAGTAACAAAAAGGACAGAATCTTTTAGGTGAGGGAGATATGGGGCAAACGGGAGCACATTATAGGGTTGCCAAGACGGGAAAGGCTATATCCCGGCTACGGGTATCCTTACCCCTGCGAGAAGAGGTGATGTGGTAACGTTCATGAGAGTGATGTTTCCTCGGGAGACAAGGGAAAACGATGCCCTGGTTCTGGCAAACAGTTCCACGTTGCCCGTTCTAAGCTTTGTGTCGCCTGTTGTATTATAGACTATAAAGCTACCGATGATTTTCAGACGTTGATCGTACGCACCAGGGACTTTAATGAGGGGATCATCAAGGAGAAAACAAAGCCCCAGTGCGAAGTAAAATAAGAACAAACGTAAGGGGCCTGTGTCAATGATCCACTAAATGACCAAAGAATAGGCAAAGCGTGAAAGGAGAAACCATGTCAAAGAGATTCATGCTCAAAGAACTCAGCCGCTACCCTACGGGTATTTACGCTGACGTCATCTACAGGAACGCCCTTCTCTATGCCAATGAGATGGCAATCAAGTGCGGCGAGGAGTCGGTAACCTTTGCGCAGTTTAACGACCGCGTCAATGCGTTGATTCATGCCTTGCAGTCAATGGGCGTGAAGAAGGGCGATGTGCTCGGCATTCTCTCGTGGAACTGTCTCGAATACGCTGATGCGTATGGTGCAGCAATGAAGTTCGGCTTCATCTCTTCACCGTTCAACCCGAGACTGCAGGATAACGAGCTCGACTACCTCATCAACTACTCTGAGTGCAACACTCTCTTCGTCGGCCCGGAACTCGTCGAGATTGTCAACCGACTAAGACCACGCATACCGAAGGTGAAAAACTTCATTTCCTTCGGGACTGCTGATGTCCCGGGAATGGTCTCACATTGCACGCTCCTTGAAACCTTCCTGAAGGACGAGCCGGACGTGGAGGCTGAGGAAGATGACCCTGTCTTCATCTTTTATACCAGCGGCACCACGGGTGTCCCCCGTGGGGCAATCTATACCTTTGCCCGTGCCATAGACGACACGAGACGGTTTCCCATGGCCATGAGCCTTGAACAGGGGGACAAGCACATCCAGATCATGCCCCTCTTTCATGTGGGGGGCACGAAGAACTTCTGGGGTTATTTCTTTGTCGGCGGCAGCAACATCATTATGCCTCAGATATCATTCGACCCAGTTGCGACGCTCCAGGCAATCCAGGATGAGAAGGCTACCGACATCCACATCGTGCCGACCCACCTTGCTGCCTTCCTCGCCATGCCGGATGTGGATAAATATGACCTTTCAAGCCTGAAGCGCATGTTCTATGCAGCATCCCCCATGCCTGTAGAACTCTTGCGAAGGGGCATGGAGAAGTGGGGTCCCATTTTCATGCAGTTCTACGGATCCAGTGAGAGCGGTCCGAACGTCACCGTGCTGTCGAAGAAGCAGCATGACGTAGTAAACAAACCCCCTGAAGAGCAGAAGATCCTGGCGTCATGTGGTTTTCCCCACATCGGCGTCCATGTCAGGATCGTCGATGAGCACGATGAAGACGTGGAGCCTGGCGTGGTGGGAGAGATCATTGTGAAAAGCAAAGCTATCCCGAAGGAGTGGTGGCACAAGCCGGAGGAGACCGCGGAGACCTTCGTGAATGGCTGGGTGCACACGGGCGACATGGGGCGCTATGACGAAAAGGGCTACATCTACATCGTTGACAGAAAGAAGGACATGATTGTCTCCGGGGGTGAAAATGTGTTTCCCCGCGAGGTAGAGGAGGTCCTTTACCAACACCCGGCGGTACAGGAGGCGGCTATCATCGGTATACCCGATCCGTACTGGGTAGAAAGTGTCCACGCAGTGGTGGTCTTACGACAAGGGGCGGATGCATCTGCCAAGGAACTGATAAACTTCTGTAAAGAAAGGCTTGCCAGATATAAGGCCCCCAAGTCAGTTGAATTTGCGGGTACTCTCCCAAAAACCCCATCGGGGAAAATTTTGAAACGGGAGATACGGGAAAAATACTGGCAGAAGAAGGAGAGAAAAATATAGGATGGAAGGGTTGTTATGCGGATCCGGATAAGGACTACCCTGAATATCCTGGAGGCGCCCTCTGAAGTTGCGATGGAAATAGGTACGTTGCAGGATGTCTTTAAGAAGGTCTCTGGCAATACTCATTTTGCTGAGGAAATCATTGACCTCCGTACAGGCGAGATAAGTCTGGACAGCCTTTTCGATGTGCGTCTGTTAGATACTGAGCTACGTGAGCGGTACTATTCCGGGAAAGCAAGAAGGACACCATGTGAGCGCTACCGGCAGTGGTGTCAGCGCCCTCCACGATGCAACGGGTATCTTGTTCAAGGAGTTGCCCGTCACACCGGAAAAGATCGTGAAGGCGCTAAAAGAGAAAGGGATGTGGGGGAAATAGGAAAACCATATGCGCATAAAGCGTTTCACGGAATTAACAGCAAGAGTGAAGGCTCTCGTTCTCAGTAATGATGTTGACTACGTGGGGGTCGCTCCTGCAGACAGATTTAAGCATGCACCGATAGGGCATCGACCCGGTGATTTGCTGCCGGGAGCACAGTCGGTAATTTCCATAGGTACCCGCGTCAACAAGGGGCCACAGTTGGGGCAACAGATCGCCCTGCGTGACAGGAGATATAGGCACGTTGCGTTCAGCTATCGATGGCTCGGGTATGGCCTGATAAACATGTACTTTAATGATAGGGCAGCGTTCCTCGTGACAAGGTTGTTGGAGAAGGAAGGGTATGTGTCAGTCCCGATCGTGGGTAGCGGAGTGGAAGAGATGCGCACCATGATGGGGGCTTTTTCGAACAGGCACGCTGCGGTTGCTGCGGGACTGGGTGAAATCGGATGGAACGGTCTCTGTTTAACACCTGAAAACGGCCCAAGACAAAGATTTTCCTCAATAATCACCACTGCCCCCCTGCAACCCGATCCCATGTACAACGGCTCGCGGTTGTGTGATCCGGAATGGTGCAGCCAATCGGGACAGGGTCGGCCTGCCTGTGTGAAGGCCTGCCCGATGAACCTTTTCAGCACTGATAAAAAGGTAGAAGCCATTATCGCTGGAAGGAAATTTGAGTATGCTCAGATGGACCACGTGAAATGCGGCGGCACCATCGGGCTCGGGATACATCCGCTGGTCCTTGGACGGGACTCGCCAAAGATCCCTCGTAAGGTGGACATGGATGTCATTCCACAGTTGATTGCGAAGACGCCGTCCTCGTGTAAGCTTGAAACCGTGGCATTTGGCCGGGGCCATTTTTGTGGTCTCTGCCTGCTCAGATGCCCAGTGGGCAAACCTCAGGACGTAGAGGATATTCTTAACAGCTTAGACCTAAAAACAAGGGGCAAGGAGGCAATACGGATATGAAACCTGCTGAACTGACCAGAAAGGTTAAGGAGATCGTCCTGGCCAACAATCTCGATTATGTAGGGATCACTCCGGTGGAGCGGCTCACTGGCGAGCCAGAGGGAAGAAGGCCCACTGATTACCTGCCTGGCGCGCATTCAGTCGTTTCCCTCGGTATCAAGTTGAGTTTGGGGGTGCAATTAGCGAATAGGCTGGCCTATCAAGGGGGCTTGCGCCATTCCATTTATTCGTATCTCTGGTACGGGTTCGGCATGCCAAGCTTGCATTATCTGGACCGGACAGCACTCCTCGTAACTAGGCTACTGGAAAAAGAAGGACACATCGCTACTCCGGTTATGGCCATTTCAACGTTCGATATCCAAAGCAATCTTATGGAGTTTTCCAATGCCCACGCGGCGGTGGCAGCTGGTCATGGAGAGTTGGGATGGAGTGGCTTGGCCTTGACCCCTGATGTGGGGCCCAGGGTACGATTCAGTTCGGTCATCACGACAGCGCACTTGGAGCCTGATAGTATCTACAGGGGGCCCAGGCTTTGCGATGTAGACGAGTGCAAAAGGCTGGGACAGGGTATACCTATCTGTGCAAAAGCCTGCGCCACTCATGCAATTGGGCCAGGCGGTGTGACGGTAGCCATCGGTGACAGGAACTTTGATGTGGCAAAATTTGACCGTTTCCGCTGCATGTGGGGGTCAATGGGGTTGCTTGAGGCAACCCTGGGGTTAAAAGATATCCCAATGCCTGACAAGGAGAAAATCGATGCTGGTGACGTATTCGACGCATTGGCCAGGAGAGACCCGAGTCAGAGTTTGGAATTGATGGTCATTGGCCGGGGAGATTACTGTGGACAGTGCATTATGGAATGCCCGGTGGAAAGGCCAGGACAACTGGACGAAATGGTGCCGGGAGCACCTAAAGCTAAATAAAGGAGGAAAGAAGATGGAAAGTAGAACATTCTTAAGAGTACTTGTAATTATGTGTGCTGTTTTCTTGTTCTTGACGGTCCCTCTTACAAATGTGAATGCTCAGGCCGGAAAAGAGCCGATAAGGATTGGTATCGATATTGAAATGACCGGGGTGATGTCTGAGACGTCGATGAACGCCAAACAGGGTTATGACCTCTATTTACAGGAAATTGGCTACAAGGTGGCTGGTCGCCCAATCAAGGTCATTGAATATGACAACAAGACTGACCCGAAGATTTCCGTGGAGGTAGCCCAGAAGCTGGTTGAAAAGGACAAGGTACATATACTCCTCTTTGGGACAAACAGCGCTGCTGCCATAGCAGTCCGGGGATATGCTGAAAAGGCCAAGGTACCAATGGTAGTCGTTGCCATGGCGGGCGCTGAACGGGTGACACTGCCTCCCAACAAATACATCTTCAGGATCAGCTATGCTGATGGGCAGATGGAACTTTCGTTGGGCCGTTATGCTTACGAGAAGCTCGGTTACCGGAAAATGGCCTTGATGGGGCCCGATTATGCAGGCAGTACGGGAAAGCTCTGGGCATTCCAGCAGGAGTTTGAGAAGAGCGGCGGTAAGATAGTCCAGACTATTCTCTGGCCCCTTGGAGAGATGGACATGGCTCCATACTTTGCCCGTCTCCAGCCGGATGTTGAAGCCATTTTTCCCTTTATACCCGGCGACATCTCCATCAACCGATTTGTAAGTCAGTATTTTGAAATGGGGCTGGATAAAAAGGGTGTCAAGCTGTGCACCCACTGGACCTTTACCGAGGACTACTTCACCGTGCAGACCTTCAAGGACAAGATGATGGGGGTTACCAGCGGCGCCCATTACTGCCTGGGCTCTAACACGCCGGAGAACAAGCGGCTGACCAAGGCCTATTACGCCAAGTATGGCAGGAAGAAAATGATGAATTCCGATGTTGCCATCGGTTACGAAGGCATGAAGTTTGTATGCACCGCACTGGAGTCCATCCGGGGTAACGTAGAAGATACAGAGGCTTTTCTTAAGACCATGCATAACACCAAGATCAAGGGCGTGGTGAGCAGTGCCGTGAGTGTGGACGCGAATGGGAATGTTGTGCGGGACTTTTTGATTCGCCAGGTACAGAAGAAAGATGGTGTTATCAAAAACGTTGTGCTTGACGTGATCCCTCAGGTGCACCAGCCGCCTCAGGGTTATACGGTAATGCCCGGTAAGTAATACTAAACTGAAATCTGTCGGCAATTCTCTCGATAGACAGTCCCGCCATTGGCGGGACTGTCCTACCATAACATAGGTTGGGCCTGTCTGCCCGACAGGCAGTCGTCTCGTCTGACATCATTGTTAATAGATTGCAAAATGGTATAAGTTATATAATATACAAGATGTTAAGCGACATGCGGATTAAAATCTCAGGCGGAGGCAGATACCTGTGGAATTGTCCATAGCCATTACACAGATATTGAACGGGATCGCCCTTGGGATGCTGCTCTTCCTGCTGGCAGCGGGATTGAGCTTGATGTTCGGCCTGATGGGGATCGTCAATCTTGCTCACGGCTCCTATTTCATGGTGGGTGGTTACATAGGACTTGCTACACTGGAGGCTACAGATAGCTTTCTTCTGGCCCTGGCGGCGGGCGCTGCAGGTGGCGCACTACTTGGTTTCCTTACGGAGCGGTTTTTCATGCGTCGCCTTTACGGGTTGCACAGTCATGAGTCCATCCTTTTGACATTTGCCCTCAGTCTGGTCTTAAGCGACATATCCTTGTTCCTCTGGACCGGCACGCCCCGTTGGGTGCAGACGCCTGGTCTTCTTGATTTTTCACTTACTCTGTTCGGGAGTTCCTACCCTGCCTATCGTCTGGCCATCATACTTGTCGGCGCTATTGTTTTTGTCGTTCTTTACTGGTTTCAGGAAGGGACTTTATGGGGAGCTATCGTACGCGCCGGGGTGGACGACAAGGAAATGGCAACCGGGCTGGGGATAAATATCCCCCTTGTTTTCACCATGGTCTTTTGTCTGGGTGCCTTTTTGGCAGGTTTTGGCGGCTTCTTCGGGTCACCCATTCTCGGGCTGCATATGGGATTGGACCTTGAGGTTATCATGCTGGCTCTGGCAGTGGTAATCGTGGGGGGTATCGGCAGCTTGTCCGGGTGCCTGGCGACTTGTCTTCTGCTGGGTTTAAGCGATACGTTCGGGAAAGTGCTCTGGCCACAATATGCATCTCTCACCATCTACATTGTGGTGGTGATCGTCCTTTTGGTCAAACCATCCGGTTTGTTCGGGAGAGGGGCCCAATGAAAGAAGAAACAACGCCGAGGTGGAAACCCATCGTGGCTGCCACAGTGGGAGCAGCCTTTGTTCTTTTGGTGCCCGTGCTGCCCAACTACGCTGTCACGCTTGCTACCTCAATCATTATTTACAGCATTTACGTCAGTGGCGTGAATCTATTGACAGGATATACCGGGCTCGTCTCATTGGGGCAGGCGATGTTCTGGGGCTCGGCGGCCTACTGTGTTGCGATCCTGACCTCCCGGGGTATTGTGACAAATTTCTACCTGGTTGCAATTATCGGGCTCTTTACTGTTCTTGCCCTGAGTGCCTTTTTCGGAGTGCTGGCGCTTCGCGTAAAACGCCTCTACTTTATGATCGTAACCTTCGCTTTAGGTCATGTTGTCTGGTGCATAGCCATGTATCCAATGCAGAGGATAACGCTTGGCTATGATGGCATAAAGGACATTGCGCGCCCTCATCTGGGATTGTCCCTGTCTACAACGAGCAATGTAGGTTTTTATTATTTTGTACTGGTTGTTGCCGCCCTCTGTTTTACCTTTCTTTATCTCGTTTTCAAATCCCCTTTCGGTCATGCCATCGTTGGCATTCGCGACAATGAGCACCGGATGACCGCCCTCGGCTATAATACATTCCTGTACAAATACATCAGTTACCTGCTTTCGGCTGTTATTGCCGGCATCAGCGGTATGCTTTTTGCCTATTTTAACGGGTATGTCAATCCTTCAGAGTTGCATTGGCTCTGGTCGGGCGATGCCCTGATGATGATGTTTATCGGCGGTATCGGAAGCTTTTGGGGTCCTTTATGGGGTGCGCTGGCTTATACTGGATTGAGGTACTGGATTAGCAGCTACACTATGTACTGGTTTGGGATTGAAGGGATAATCTTTATCCTCGTTGTACTCTTTTTTCGCGGAGGCATAGCCGGTTTTGTAATGAACCTGGAAAGGAGGCTAAGTGGCAGAAGGGCTAAAGGTTGAGAACCTATCGAAGAACTTCGGGGCCTTAGAGGTGGTGAAAAACCTTTCCTTCAGCATCCCTTCTGAAGAGAGGCGGGTTGTTATTATCGGTCCGAACGGTGCGGGCAAAACCACGCTGTTTAACCTCATCAGCGGGGAGCTTCCCCCATCGAGTGGGAGCGTACTTTTGTTTGGCTACGATGTCACAAAGATGCCCTGTTATCGCCGTACCCATCTTGGTCTGGCCCGAACATTCCAGATAACTGATCTTTTCCCGTACTTCACGCTCATGGAGAATCTCTTACTTGCTCTGCAGGCCCATGACCCGTGTAAATACCAGGTGCTGCACCCGCTCACGAGGTACGGCCACCTTTACGAGAAAGCGGAGGGGTTGTTAAGGGAAATGAAACTCTGGGAGAAGAAGGATTTCCTCATCGGTGAGTTATCGCACGGAGAGACACGACTGGTAGAGATCCTGCTTGGCATAGCAGGGAGTCCCAAGATACTTCTCCTGGATGAACCGATGGCCGGACTCACCTGTTCTGAGTCAATCTGGCTTGGAGGTATCATTCAAAATCTCCTTAAAGACGTCACGCTCATTATTATTGAACACGACATGAGTATAGCCTTTGACCTCGCGGAACGCATGATCGTACTCCATCAGGGGGAAATAGTGGCTGATGGAAAACCTGAGGACATACGATCAAACCAGCGGTGCAGAGAGATATATTTAGGTACCTGTTATGAGTGATATACTTGTCGTTGATGATATACACACCTATTACAGTGAGAGCTACATCCTTCAAGGTCTTTCTCTCAAGATTCCCGCTGCAAAGGTTGTGGCCCTTGTTGGTCGTAACGGCATGGGCAAAACAACGACCATGCGGTCGATCATGGGGTTTACACCGCCCCGCCGCGGTAAAATATGGTTCAAAGACGAGGACATTACGAAACTCGAGGCACACGAAATTCCGCGGAGGGGATTAGGGCTGGTTCCGCAGGGGCGACGCATATTCCCATCGCTAAGCGTCAAGGAAAACCTCGATATAGCGGTCAGGCAATATGCTAAGAAATACGCCTGGAATATTAAGAGGGTGTTCTCTCTCTTCCCAGGGCTCCAGGAGAGGGTCAACAATAAAGGCAACCAGCTATCCGGTGGCGAACAGCAGATGCTGGCCATAGCACGGGCGCTTGTTTCGAATCCGGACCTGATCCTCATGGACGAGCCATCGGAAGGACTGGGCCCCATTATCATCCAGGAAGTTGCCGGCGTCATCCGGCAGCTTAAGCAGGAGGGCGTGTCGGTCCTGCTGGCAGAACAGAACTTGCCGCTTGCACTCGGTGTATCTGATTACGTGTATGTGATAAATAAGGGAATGATGGTTTTCGAAGGAACGCCGGAAGCGCTCCAGGCAAATTCCGATATTGAGCGGGAATATTTAGCTATTTAAGTGATGATAACGATTTGCGATTGCGGATTGCGGAATGATTTCGATTGCGGATGCTGCGGATTGAAAAGCGGTTTAAAGTGATAGCTTTATCCATGGACTGTGAACAAAATAATACAATGACTGAGAAAATAAATCTTAAAATCATTGCAATCCTCGGCATAAGTCACCTATGCATAGATATTACCGGCTCTGCCCTCCCTGCCATCATGCCCTTTCTCAAAAGCGCCCTCAATCTCAACTATACTGAGATCGGGGTAGTCATTATGATATCGAATGTGACCTCCTCTATTATCCAACCATGCTTCGGCTACATTTCTGACAGGGTGGAGATCAAGTGGTTGCTCCCCATCTCCGTGATTCTTACTTACAGCGGCTTTTCCCTGATAGGGCTTGCTCCTTCGTACAGCATACTGCTTGTCTTTGTGTTCCTCAATGGCCTGGGGGTGGCAATATACCATCCGGAGAGTTTCAAGATTACGCACTATTTTACCGGTACCCGAAAGGCGACAGGCATGTCGCTCTTCCAGGTAGGGGGCAACTTTGGTATGGCCTTCGGCCCTCTCCTCGTCACGTACGCAATGCAGTTAGCCAATCTTCCCGGGACACTCCTTTTCATCGTCCCCGGCATTGCAATCCTTTTTGTTGTGATGCTCTTTCATGGTCAGCTTACACTCCCTCTTAAGACCGAGAAGAAGGCGAAGGGTAAAGAATTTGCTGCTTCTCCTTCTGATCAAGGGGAGCGCCGCTGGCTTTCGATGTCGCTCCTCATCCTTGCAGTGTCAATGCGCTCCTGGGCACACATGGGGCTGATGACCTTCGCGCCTTTCTACTACATCACTATTTTGCAGGGGGACGCCATCACTGCTGGTAGACTGGTCTTTGCATTTCTGATTGGCGGGGCGCTGGGCACATTGACTGGTGGAGTCGTTGCAGACAAAGTGGGACACAAACATTTTTTCGGCCTTTCCATGCTGATCTCGATCCCGCTGCTGTTACTCTTTCTGCAGGTTTCCGGCATGTGGGTATTTATAGTTATTTTTCTCATCGGCTTTGTGCTGATCTCCAGTTTCTCCGTCACAGTCGTCATGGGGCAGAGGATACTGCATAACCGGCTGGGAATGGCCTCAGGGCTCATGCTCGGTTTTGTAATCGGCATGGGAGGGGTAGGCGCAGGGCTTCTTGGACGGATTGCCGATACATGGGGAATCCTGACCGTCATCAAACTGATATCCATCATGCCGGCTGTCGGGCTTATTCCACTTTTGATGATTTCCTACCCTGCAAAAAGACACGAAGAAGGTCTGCATGGTAGATAAGGAATTGATTATAAAGAATTAAGGAGGCCTTTTTATGAAGCGTGGTCCGGACATTAATATTACGATACCTGAAATGCTCAATCTTGCCACCTACTACCTGGAGGATAACGTGACCCAGGGCAGGGGGGAGAAGGTGGCTGTCTACTATCAGGACGAGAAGTATTCCTTCAACGATATGTGCACCCTTACAAACAAGGTAGGGAACGTGCTTAAAACGTTCGGGGTGGGATTCGAAGACCGTGTTTTGCTCATCCTGCAGGATTCGCCCGAATGGCTTGCGGGCTGGTATGCGACCATGAAGATAGGAGGGGTGGCAACCCATGCGTACACATACCTGCTCCCTTCTGATTACGACTACTTTCTCAACTATGTGAGACCGAAGGTGGTGATCGTGGACCAGACTACGCTGGAGCGAGTCAGGGAAGGCGCATGCAATTCGATCTTTCACAAGGCGATTCTCGTGGCTGGGGAAACGCTGCCGCAACTCGAAAAAGGAGAGTATGATCTGAAGTCGTTGGTTGATAAGGCCTCTCCTGTCCTTGAGACAGCGCCAACCACCAAAAATGATCTGGCTCTTTGGAATTTCTCAGGGGGAACGACAGGGAAGTCGAAAGGGGTGCCCCATATGCACCATGACGGCGTCGTTGGTTTTGAGTCCTTCCAGTACACTATCCGGTATACACCGGATGACATCGTATTCCGTGTCCCGAAACTCTTTTTCCATTATTCCCGTGACCTTGGCATGAACTGGCCCATCAGGGCAGGGGCGGCAGTCGCGCTCTCTCCGGAGCGCAGCACTGCAGAATCCGTGTTCCAGTGCCTGTTCAAGTATCGACCTACAGTGCTCCTCAACGTACCTACGATGATGAGGGCCATGCTCCAGAGTCCCCTCGCCAAAGGTGCGGATTTGAGCTTCCTCAGACTCTGCATCTCTTCAGGCGAGATCCTCTCTGCTCAACTTTATAAAGAGTTCACAGAGACCTTCGGCGTCGAGGTGCTCAATTCTGTCGGTTCTGCCGAGACCTATCTCGGCTATTTCATGGACTCACCAGGGCAGGTGGTGCCTGGCAGCTCAGGCAAGATCCAACCCCTTGTTGAGGCCAAGCTTGTTGACAATGAGGGTAACGAGGTGCCGCCAGGGGAGGCGGGCATGCTCTACATCCGCTCTGAAGCCTCCGGGACATACTATCACATGGAGCATGAGAAGACAAAAAAGACATTCGTCGGCCACGACTGGGTGAACACAAATGACCTGTTCCGTGTTGATGAAAATGACTATTTCTGGTACATGGGGAGGGCTGACGACCTGATCAAGGTAAGCGGTGTCTACGTCTCCCCACTTGAGATCGAGAAGTGCCTCGAGGAGCACCAGGCGTTAAGGGAGTGTGTGGTGCTGGGGGTTAAGGATACGGACGGCTTAACGAAAACGAAGGCCTTCATCGTGCTTAAAGAAGGGCTTGATCCGTCAGAGCGTATGGCCGAGGAACTCAAGGAGTATTGCAGGCAGAAAATGGCATCTTTCAAGGCACCCAGGTTCATTGAGTTTGTACCTGAGCTACCCAAGACAGGCCAGGGAAAGATAGATAAGCGGCAACTACTGGAACGCAACTCGTAAGAAGTAGATAAAGGAGGGCTTATGCGTTTACCACACTTCGAATACTTTGCACCCAAAACTGTCGAGGAGGCCTGCTTTCTGCTCGCCACGCATGCAGAAAAGGCTTTCCCGCTTGCAGGCGGCACGGATTTGCTCGTCAAGATGAAGCAGCGAAAAGTAGTACCCGGTTACGTGGTTAACCTTAAGGGAATCTCTGGTATGGATTACATAACATATGACGAAAAGGATGGCCTGCGGATTGGCGCCTTAGCCACTATTCAGTCTTTGAAGAACTCAATCGTCGTCAAGCGTCACTGCAAAATACTTGCCACTGCTGCCGGCGTGGAGAGCTCAGTTCAGATACGCAATGTTGCAACCATTGGGGGCAATATCGCCAACGCCTCTCCAGCAGCCGATGCCCCCCTCGCCTTGATTGTATCGGGGGCAAGCGTTGTGCTTGCAAAGGCTGATGGACAGAGAGAGATTCCCATGGAAGCGTTTTTCACTGGACCCGGTAAAACAGTGCGTGAGCCCGGTGAGATAATCCGGGAGATCCATGTTCCGCCTCTGCCGCCCCGCACCGGTTCGGCATATCTGAAGCACGCAATGCGTCGAACAGATATTGCGATTGTTTCTGCCGCCGTTGTGCTCACGCTCACCGGAGATGCCTGCAATGACATCAAAATAGGCCTTGGTTCTGTGGCGCCTACCGCCTTCAGGCCGCGAACAGCGGAAAGAATGCTTGCCGGCAAGAAAATAACAGACAGCTCTGCCGATGCAGCAGCCCGGGCTGCCGCAGAGGAGTCCCGCCCGATAGATGATATCCGGGGCTACGCTGAATATCGAGCGAAGAGGGTTTTTGATATCACGAAGCAGGCCATACTACAGGCTGTGCAGGACGCAAGATTAGGGGGTATTTGACATGAAACAGCAGATCCATCTGAGGGTGAACGGACAAGCCTATACATTCGACGTGGAGCCCTGGCAGACACTCCTTGAAGTGCTCAGGGATAACCTTAAACTAATCAAGACGAAAGAGGGTTGTGGCGTTGGGGAATGCGGCAGTTGTGCAATCATCATGAACAGGAAGGTCGTGAACTCATGCCTCGTGCTGGCAATTGATGCCGATGGTAAAGACATACTGACCGCCGAAGGTCTGGCCGAAGATGTGGAGTACCATCCTTTCAACGAGGCCCTGATCGGGCAGGGTTCGATGCGGGTCAGCTTCGAGCCGCCGGGGAGCAAGACACAACAAGAGTTCTTCACCTTCTGCCATGTTTGCCCGGGTCATTGTAGTGTCAAGGCAACCCTGGAGGACGGGAAAGTTGTCGATATAGTCCCGGACAGGGAGAGTGGACTGCCTAACGAGCTATGCCCTGTGAAAAAAGGGCGATTTTCCATCCCGGAGGTATTGAGCCATCCGGATCGCCTCAAGTATCCACAGAAAAGGGTAGGTTCTCGTGGCGAAGGCAAATGGGAACGGATCTCCTGGGATGAGGCGTTGGATACGATCGCCAGGAAACTCCTGTCACTGAGAGAGCAGTATGGTCCGGAAACGGTTGCCTTTGGGCTTGGAGAGCCAAAGGGGCTCGAGTTTGCCTTTGCGCAACGGCTTGCGAGTACCTTTGGCACGCCTAACGTAGTCACGCCGGGGTGGTGCTGCGGCATCCCCTCAGGCATGGCTTCAGTTCTCACGTACGGCTGGAACTGTGTGCCCGATGAGGAGCACCCCCCAGACCTGATGGTGCTTTGGGCTATAAACAACAACCATACCAGTGGAGGTATACGCAGAGAAACCTTTGAGAGGGCCATTGAGAGCGGCGCCAAGCTGGTTGTTGTAGACCCGAGAAAGATCGATACGGCATCCATAGCAAACCTGTGGGTCAGGCTGAGACCGGGAAGTGATGGTGCGCTAGCTATGGGCTTGCTCAAAATAATCGTTGAAGAACAGCTTTATGACAAAAAGTTTGTTGACCGGTGGTGTACCGGCTTTGACCTCTTGGAGGAAGAGTTGAAAACTTTCTCCATGAAGGAAGTCGAGGAGGTCACGTGGGTACCAGAGAAGACAGTCAGAGAGTTTGCCAAGCTCTATGCTACAACTAAACCGGCTTCCATCCAGTGGGGGAACGCATTGGACACTTCTGCGATTTCCTTCCCGGGTGCTAAAGCGGTCGCGATCTTACGGGCCATAACGGGTAATTTGAATATACCTGGTGGCGAGATGTTTCTGACACCCGCCCCATTTTTAAGACCGGGTAAATTCTTCTTGCTCAGCACGTTCCCACGGAATAGGGAGAAAGCGGTAGGCAAAGAATTCAAATTGGCCATCAGGTCTGCTTTTGTGCCTCCCCATGCCTTTGTGGACTCTGTTTTAGCGGGAGAACCTTACCGGATCAGGGCGGCCCTATTTTTACTCACAAACCCGATTTTGAGCTACCCCGATTCGAAAAAGACGTATGAAGCATTCATGAAACTGGAATTCACGGTTGTATCTGAACTCTTCATGACACCCACCGCCGCCCTCGCCGACATACTCCTTCCCGCGGCCTGGGGCATGGAGCACGAGGAGTTGGGCTACTGGCCGGGCTGGTACGAAGAGATCAGGGCTTATCCGAAGCTCGTAGACCCACCGGGTGAGGCGTGGGCAGACACCAAGTGGCTCAATGAGCTTGCAAAAAGGCTGGGACTTGGCGAATATTTCTGGGAAAGTGACGAGGAGGCCCTTGACGACATGCTCAAACCCAGCGGTTTTACATATAAAGATATGAAGCACAAGCGTGCGCTCCACTCCAAAAGGGACTATAAAAAACATGACTACAGAACCCCTTCTGGCAAGGTGGAGATATATTCCAAGGACGCAGTTGATTTTGGTTACAGTCCTTTGCCGTACTGGAAGGAAGTAAGTACTTTACCAAGGCTTTCGAGCGAGTACCCGCTACTCATGACAAATGCCAAAGAAGATGTTTACATGCTGACCGGGTATAAGCACGTTGCCTCCCTGCGCAACATGAAGCCGGAACCCATCGTTGAGATGCATCCGGAGACAGCCCATAGCTTGGGGCTTAAAGAGGGGGAAATGGTTTACATCGAGACGGGCAAGGGCAGGATAGTCCAGAGACTTGCCCTGGATGATGAGATAGACCCGCGCATCGTTGTGACCTCTTTCGGCTGGTGGTTTCCCGAACGGCGCGATACTATGTTCGACTGGGACAAGTCTAACATCAATGTCCTGACGCGAAGCGAGCCGCCATACGACCCTGGCATCGGTACTTCCGATCTGCGCGGTATCCCGTGTCGTGTGTATATGGTATAATGGGTTTTTGAGTTGGAGCAGAAGGAGTAGAAAAATCCGTTAGAGCTGAGACTGAATGCTTACGAGTAAGACAAATTGGTATTAGCAAATACGTTATAAGGAGAAACAGATGGCCCAAACATTGATACTCAAAGAACTCAGCCGCTATCCTATAGGGACCTGGGCGGATATCATATACAGGAATGCGCTCCTCCACCCGAACAGGTTGGCATTCGTATACGGACCTGAAAGGGTCAGTTTTTCCCAGTATAATGCCCGTGTGAATAGCCTCATCCATGCGCTTAAGTCTTTGGGGGTGAAGAAGGGGGACGGAATCGGCATCGTTTCCTGGAACTGTCTGGAGTATACGGACGTCTTTGGTGCAGCGATGAAGGGCGGTTTTATTGTATCACCCTTCAACCCCAGGATGCAGGCTGATGAACTCGACTACATTATCAACTATTCGGAGGTGAACACCCTCTTTGTGGGTCAAGAGCTGATAGAAGTTGTCGATCGGTTGCGACTGCGCCTGCCCAGAGTCAAGCATTACATCTCCCTTGAAGGGGAAGCCCCCGGAATGGTTGCCCATCAGAAACTGCTTGAGAGCTTCTCAAAGGAAGAACCTGGTGCTGACGTAGAAGAGGATGACCCCTTCATCATCTTCTATACTAGCGGGACGACCGGCGTGCCCCGCGGTGCGGTTTACACCCATTTCCGCAAGCTGGAGGAAGCCAGGACAAAGGTACTCACAATCGGGCTTGAGCCGGGGGACAAGCACATTATGATTCTGCCCCTCTTCCATATCGGCGGGTGGTCCCATTTCTGGGCTTTCTTTTATGTGGGGGCAAGCAACGTGATCATGCCTCAGAGGTCCTTTGACCCGGCGGCTACCCTGCAGGCAATCCAGGACGGGAAGGCATCGGATATCCATATCGTACCGACCCACCTCGTGGGGATACTCGCCCTGCCTAATGTGGAGGAGTATGACCTGACGAGCCTGAAGCGAATGTGGTATGCAGCCTCCCCTATGCCGGTACAGCTCCTTCGGGAAGGTATTGCCAGATTTGGGCCTATTTTTGCGCAGGGTTACGGGCAGTCTGAGTCAGGACCTGATATAACCATTCTTTCAAAAGAATCCCACCAAGTTCTGGAAAGGTCCCCTGAAGAGCAGAAGGTGCTCGCGTCCTGCGGGCAGCCATGCGTCTGGGTGCACGCAAGGATCGTAGATGAGGATAACAACGATGTGAAGCCCCATGAGGTGGGGGAGATAGTGGCACAGAGCAAATCGATCATGTTGGAATACTGGCATAAACCGGATTATACGCATGAGACGATTGTTGATGGATGGCTCCACACAGGGGACATGGGCTATTATGACGAGAAAGGCTTTATCTACATCATCGACAGAAAGAAAGATTTGGTCATCACAGGCGGGGAGAATGTCTACCCCCGTGAAGTGGAAGAGATCCTTTATCGCCACCCCGCAGTGCTTGAGGCTGCTGTAATCGGCGTCCCCGATGAGAAATGGGTGGAACGGGTCCATGCCGTGATTGTGTTGAAAGAGGAGCACACGGCTACCAGCGATGAGATCATCAACTTCTGCAAGCAGCACCTTGCAAGGTACAAGGCGCCCAGGTCAGTGGATTTCGTCACAGTCCTGCCCAAGAACCCCCAGGGGAAGATCTTAAAACGGGAGATACGGGAAAAATACTCCCAGGGGATTAAGAGAAAAGTATAGACCTATATTAATTTCGGCTTAATATCAAAATAAAGGGCTTTTTTATCTCCACAATATCTCCTCAATGATCTTGTCTTTGAGGCTTCTTTTTAATCCCCTGTGGACCCTCACCAATTCTTTGAGGTACGCAAAACATCCATCAAGGGAGTTTGTGGTATTCGGGATGTTGAGTTCAGGATATTTCTGATAGGTAAAGAGATAGGGAAGATTCAATCTCAGGCTCCTGTGGGCCGAGCGAAGCCGTTTATGGGTGTAGTGCCATCTTCCCGTGAATGGGTCTACGGTTCTCTCCTTGAGAAACGATGACCATTTGTCATGCCAGGCATCAAGGGCAACGGTAAGATCCTTCTCGTTCGTTTCGCAGAGTATTGTGACGAGCTTTTTCAGTGCAATGCCGGCCTCCAGCTTGGGGTTGTTCGTGAGATAACGGGTGATGATCTGTTTCTGATGAAAGTGACACATCTGGACAGGAATATCAGAAAAGAGCTGTCTCACCCCCGGCCTGCCGTCGAGAACGATCGCCTGCAAGGTGTATCCCATGTTCTCCAATGTCGTTCTTCCCTGCCAGTATGCATCGATGGATTCATTCTTGACTTCCTGGACATAGAGGTTCTTCTTTAGATGGGGTGATCTCATGACGCATACACCGAAGCTTCTCCGGAAGAAGGTAACGTCGGCGATAACGACGACAGACTGAGGGGTAGTGTTATGGTTCCTTGGTGGTGCATTGCGTATACGGTCTCGTATCCAGTTCTTGCTTCTTCCATATTTCGAAGCCAATTGACTGATTGTCTGCCGCTGATATACGTATTCGTTCCAGATTATCTTTTCGATCCTGTTTCTGCTGGGACTGTTCTGGAACTGCTTACCGCATGCAATGCATCGGTACCGCTTTCTGTTGTTCTGGATGCCTTTCTTCTGGGTGTGATTCGAACCACAATAGGGACAGTTTTTTTACCCATATTCTCAGCCTCTTGAGTTTTTGATAGCGTAGAGCCTTGACAGTATAGCATTTATAGGCCATTTTCGGCCCTGAAAATTGATATTAAGCCCTTTTTCATAAATTACCCCCTTTATAAATTACCGTTTTGTCAAAAGCTTTTAGTTCTTGCCGATTCTCCCCAGGCACGGGGAAGGGGTGAACGCATCAACAATACCTTTCAAGGCAGACCGGTAGCGAAACTGCGCATCGAAGGTATCGTCACGGCTGAAGGTACTACCAGGTATCTCAATGAACCCTTTATCCCGAAGTATCGCCAGATGTTCGGGGTACTCTACAGGAAGATGAAGCACCTGCGTGGCGAAAAATTCCATCATATCCCTCTATACAAAATATTCTCTTTAAGCGTTACCACAGGAGAGAAATAAGATAATACCATATCAGTGAACGGACAGATAATACAGCTTTTACCGACAAAAACAAGGGGCATTTTGTGAAGGCATTTGTTATTGTTCATCACTGGTTGGATGGCTCATGACATATGTTCCATACAGATTACGTGGAGATACCCTGTACACCGGTTCATGGTGTTTGTCCGGCTGGAGCAATCACATCGCTCAATGCCGATGAGCGAAGCAAGGCACACCCCTGGGGATGACATATTCGCGTTGCAAAAAGGTGCCATTTTTATGTTGCATTAACAGAAAAAATTGGCTGGTGTTTCCTCAATTTGTTCTAGGCTGATTGGGCACCTTGGGAAGTCCGGTGGCGCCGCCAGAACACTGAAGAATGGCAAGCCCATTTTGGAAGGGGGTATGGTGTAGGGTAATGCCATGGCTTCACTCCGCCTTTCCTGAACGTGTTTATGAGGGCGTTATGTAGTCTTCTTGTACGATTCCCTTATTACCTTTTTCAGTATCTTTCCCTGTGGGCTCTTGGGGAGTTCTTTCCAGAACTCAACGGACTTAGGTTTCTTATAGCTCGCCAGATGCTCTCCACAAAATTTTGTAATCTCCTCTTCTGAAGCAGAAACCCCTTCCTTAAGGACAACGATGGCCCTTGCAACCTCCCCCCAATGTTCATCAGGTACCCCTATTACCGACGCTTCCGAAACTGCCGGGTGTTTATAGAGCACCTCCTCAATTTCGCGGGGATATATATTGACACCGCCGCTTATGATCATATCGTTTTTCCTTTCCACTATGTATATATATCCATCCTCATCGAATCTACCAAGGTCGCCCGTATAAAGCCACCCGTTTTTTAGCTTTTTTGCGGTTTCCTCGGGTAGCTGCCAGTATCCTTTCATCATGGCTTCACTTCTCCCGATTATTTCTCCCACCTCGCCGATTGACACATCTTCTCCATTTTCCCTCACGATCCTTATCTCGTAAGAGACGACAGGCTTACCTGCAGATGCAAGCCTTTGGAGCCTCTCTTCAGAACCATCGGGGACATGGTCTTCTGGCCCCAGCACTGTTGTCATGGGACCGCTCTCTGTCTGTCCGTACATCTGAGCAAAACCGCATGAAAATACCTGCAAGGCCTTTTTCAATAGCTCCACAGGCATAGGGGCGCCTGCATACATTATGAGCCGCAAACTGCTTAAATCGAATCGTTCTACATCGGGTATCTGAAGGAGGGCATGGATCATCGTGGGAACCATCTGGCATCTCGTTATACGTTCCTTCTCAATGAAACTCAGGACATCGGCAGGGTTAAAACCTCCTTCGCGCCGGATGAACATCGTGTTTGGCATAAATGAATGCCTTCCAATATTATCCTCACATGATACATGGTACATGGGGAAGGTGATTAATGCCCTTTCCTCGTAGTCAACCTTCAAGTCGATCACGCCTGTTATTGCATTCATTATCAAATGCCTGTGGGTGCGGAGAGCCCCTTTTGGTTTCCCTGTGGTTCCGGCAGTAAAGAACATGCTCATCGGGTCGTCTTCCTGTATATGAATTCCTGGCTCTTTCCCATCACCATCAGATAGCACCTCTTCGTAACTCTCCATGGATGGCCATTTAGATTTCTGGAGACAGATATAACAGTCTACAGAATTCAGTTCGGACCCTAAGGACCCGATAAGATCTCCGTAATCAGAATCAACAAAGAGAATTTTTGGCGTTGAGTAGTCTATGATGTCTTTTAACTCTGATTTTTTTAAGTGATTATTATACGGACAGAAAATCCCTCCTGCCTTTGCTGCAGCAAAATATATTTCTACAAATTGATGGCAGTTGTGAACAAGGACCCCTATGCGGTCACCTTTATGTAATCCCTTTTTTATCAGTGCATTTGCCAGGCAGTTGGCCCTTTCATTTAATACCTTGAAGGTCAGTATTACATCTTCCGAGACAATCGCTATTTTCGCAGGGAACTTGTTTGCATTCCTTGCGGGCATATCTCCAACGACCATATTTTTTACCTCACCTTACAGGTTTTCAATTCAAGCGAGTAAATTATACACTATCTCAAATACTTTTTATTAAAAAAACGCTCATCGCTCGCCCAATCAGGAAATCACTGATAATATTCTGGTGGAGGAGCCATGTTCAAACCATCGTATGTAGCCCTGGCAAGTTGAATACCTTTTTTTGCGCGGCCAGGTTTCACCAAACCCTTTTTCTCAAGGGATACTAATACTTTTTCGAGTTTTTCATCGCTCACATCAAAGTACTCCTTAATGTCCTCAATGCTCATTATTGGGAATATCAATTGTTAGCCCCCCAAACTGAACCCTTATTTGAGCGTAGGGCACAACATTTCTCAAAAGGGCCTGCATCCAGCCTACAACCTGAGCAGAAATGAGGGTTCTCTCAAAATTAAGACCGACTGCCATAACCCTCCACCCTTCTCCTTCCTGTCCCAATACGTTTCTCAACAGGCACGCTTACATTTTTAATAAACTACCCTGTAGCAAGCTACAGGGGATAACCAAGTTCAATAATGGGGGGGGCAGTGGATCCGGCTTATACCCCATACTCCAAAAAATAAAAAGGTTGACAAAGGGGCTTAGATTTTATATAAAGAGAAAAAACCATTAAGGAGGGGTCTTTATGAAGGAACGCTTGGGAATTATTTTTTTCATTACGGTATTGTTTACTTTTTTTTGTGTTGTCTCTTTACCCAACACTGCAGCAGCGCAAATTAAGTTAAATTATTCAAACTTTTTCCCTGCACCACACAAAAACAGCATAATCGCAGATCAATGGTGCAAAGAAGTGGAAAAAAGGACAAACGGCAGGGTCAAGGTCACCTACTTTCCTGGTGGAACCCTTACACCTGCACCACAGACTTACGATGGAGTTGTGAAAGGGATTGCGGATATAGGGATGAGCTGTTT
>Ga0172362_10001142_pt1 | contig 22550 bp, 17 predicted proteins | sample LakKivs1_kivu2a2_FD_114534 | JGI IMG/M metagenome (GOLD analysis project Ga0172362, IMG submission 114534) | Sediment microbial communities from Lake Kivu, Rwanda - Sediment s1_kivu2a2 | ecosystem: Environmental > Aquatic > Freshwater > Lake > Sediment | place: Rwanda: Western Province, Lake... | reverse complement strand
TCTCGCGGAACAGGGCCCGCAGACCGGGCCGGCTGTCGAGCTCGACGTGGTACTCCTGCTCGACGGCGGGCAGCATGTGGGCGATCACGTGGCAGTAGCCGGTCACGCGGTAGAAGTCGTCGTCGACCGAGAACCAGTCGGTGTCGGTCCGGTAGAGGTCGGCGTGGCCCGTGCCCAGGAGCACGTTCCACGCCGTCAGCAGCGGGATCAGCTCGCTGTTGCGCGTGATGATCGGGCGCGACGACGGGTTCTCGCCGCGCAGCCCCGCGACGTAGGCGTCGAGGCGCTTCACGGCCTCGCGGTAGCGGCTCTCCGCCGACGGGAAGGCCCACTTGTAGGGATCGTTGCGCAGCAGGTTGTCGGCCTCGACCAGGTTCCGGTCGTAGACGTCGGTCGCGACCTTGGTCAGGTCGTCCTTGAACAGCCGCAGCGTCTCGCGCAGGGCGTAGAGGATGCCGAGCTGACGGTTCGAGTTGTTGTCCGCGGCGACGCGCGGCCCCCACATCACGAGATCGTTCGGACGCCAGCCGGTCGTCGCATCGAGCTCGTGCTCCATGATGCGTGCCGCGGCGTTGCCGAAGACGGCGCCCGGCGCGTACGCCTCGGCGCCGCCCGGCGGCGGCGGGATGACGACCTGGTTGTGGCGCTTCTGGCCGAAGTGGAGGATCAGCGGCAGCAGCACCAGCAGGACGACCAGCGCCGACGCGACGAAGGGGAAGAGCTTGCGCATGAGCGGATGCTAGCCGTTTTTCGCGCCGTCAGGGAATCGCGGCTTCGAGTCGCTGCACGATCTGGGTCGTCGCGGAGTTCATCGCCGCACGATTCGCGTTGCCCAGCGCGCTCGCCGCGTAGGCGTTGCTCGCCTTGCCGAAGCCGAACATCGAGAATCCGTTCGCGGCCGACTCCGAGCTGAAGCTGCCGTTGGCCATGACGCTGCTGACCAGCCGCCCGTTGGCCGGATCGACGATCTTCAGGTCCATCGCGACGGTTCCCGTCCGGCGCGCGACCGTGTTCTGGTAGGTCGGGTTCGCGAGCGCGACGCCCGCACCGGTGTAGGTCGCCGGTGCATTGCCGGCGATCGCGCCGCCGATGGCGAGCGCGGCACCGATCGCGCCGAGCGAGCCACCGGTGCTCTCGCCGGTCGCCTCCGCGATCTCGCTGAACTCGGTCACGACGCCGCGCACGACGAACGGTCCGACCTCGCCGGCCTTCTTGTTGACCAGCTTCGACGGGTTGCCGCCGTTCTGCTGGAAGAAGTCCCAGTCGATGATGCGGATGTTGCCCGCGTTCGACAGCGCGGTGGTGAGCTGCGCCGCGACCGCCGGGCCGATGTTGCCCGACATCCCCTGCCCACCCGGGTTGTAGGTCTGCGCCTGCGGACCCGTCGGCAGAAGGCCCCAGCCCCACGAGCCGAAGCCGTAGCGCGTCTCCCCCGGCACGGGGGGCGGCGCGGCGCCGTAGCCGTCGGTGGCGATCTGGAACGGCTCGACGGTGACGACGTAGTACGGCCGGTTCGGGTTGAACGGGATCTGCACGATGTCGACCTGCGCCGACTCCGGTGCCTGGTCCGTCGCGCGCACGCCCTGCTTGTTCACCGTCGCCGGTGCGCACGCCGCGAGCCAGAGCACACAGGCCGCCATCACGATCTTCCGCATCGGGTTGCTACCTCCTGACGGCGAGCCGGCACGCCCGCCCGTCCCAAGAAGGATTATCGACGATCGCCGCGGCTTGCTCAAACGGGCCACGCGAACGGGGCTCGGTTGACCCGGACCGAACGCGCCCATTAAGACCGACGGGTTTCCGGCGTGCCGCGGTCCCGCGGGGCGTCCATGCAGCAACACGAGAACCGGGGGAGTCCAGTGTCGAGAATGCTCGAAGGCCGCGTCGCGGTCGTGACCGGCGCGGGCCGTGGCATCGGCCGCGGCATCGCGATCCTGATGGCGCAGCACGGCGCGCGCGTGGTGGTATGCGACTACGGCGTCTCGGGCGACGGACGCGATCCGTCGAGCGAGCCCGCGAACGAGGTGGTCGCCGAGATCGTCAAGGCCGGCGGCGAGGCGATCGCCGTCGCCGACACCGTCGCCACGATGGAGGGCGGCGCCCGGATCGTGAACTCCGCGATCGAGAAGTGGGGCCAGCTCGACATCGTCGTGACCTGCGCCGGCATCCTGCGCGACCGCATGATCTTCAACATGGCCGAGGACGAGTTCGACGCCGTCATCGCGACGCACCTGAAGGGCACGTTCTCGATCGTGCGCGCGGTGGTCGGCCACATGCGCGAGCGCGGCTACGGCCGCATCCTCACGTTCACCTCGGGCGCCGGCCTCTTCGGCAACCCCGGCCAGTCGAACTACGGCTCGGCGAAGAGCGGCATCGCCGGCTTCACCAAGGTCGTGGCACGCGATCTCGGCAAGTACGGCATCACCTGCAACTCGATCTCGCCGGTCGCGGGCACGCGCATGACGCTCACCGACGCGTACTTCAAGGCGCGCGAGGTCCGGAAGGCGCAGGGCATCGTCCGCGAGGAGCGCGGCGTCGCGTCGATCGAGAACCTCGATCCGGACGACGTGGCGCCGATGGCCGTCTACCTCGCGAGCGAGGGCGCCGGAAACGTGAACGGACAGATCTTCCTCTGCGCCGGCCCGTCGTACGCGCTCGTCTCGTATCCGCGGCCGGTGTCGTCGATCTTCAAGGAGTCGCGCTGGACGGTGGACGAGCTGCTCGAGACCGTTCCCGACACGCTGATGGCGGGTGTCGCGAACCCCGCACCGCCGCGCGAAGAGAAGGCCTGAGACGGAGACGAGGGAGAACGAGACCCGCGGGCTGGGCCCGCGTGTCGAGGCCCATCGGAGGAGCGCAGCGGCGGGAGCGAAGCTCTCGCCGCAAGCACCGCACGGGGGCGAAAGGGCAACATGAAGAAGCATCTTTCGGGCAAGGTCGCCGTCGTCACCGGATCGGGACGCGGCATCGGCAGGGGCATCGCGATCCTGCTCGCCGAGCAGGGCGCGTCGGTGGTCGTGAACGACCTCGGCTGCTCGGTCGACGGCGCGGGGCAAGCCGCGCAGCAGGCCGACGAGGTGGTGAACGAGATCAAGGCCGCGGGCGGGAGCGCCGTCGGCAACTACGACTCGGTTTCCGACTTCGCGTCGGCGAAGAAGATCATCGACACCGCCGTGCAGAGCTTCGGGCGCCTCGACATCCTGGTCAACGTCGCGGGCATCCTGCGCGACCGGATGATCTTCAACATGAGCGAGGCCGAGTGGGACGCGGTGATCGCGACGCATCTCAAGGGCACGTGGAGCTGCACGCGGCACGCGGCGGGGATCATGCGCGAGCAGAAGAGCGGCCGCATCATCTCCTTCACCTCGACCTCGGGTCTGTACGGCAACCCCGGCCAGGCGAACTACGGTGCGGCCAAGGACGCCATCGCCGGCATGACGCGCGTGGTCGCGCGCGAGCTCGGCAAGTACGGCATCACCGTCAACGCGATCGCCCCGGTGGCGCAGACGCGCATGATCGCCAGCGTGCCGCGCGACAAGCAGCAGGCGGCGCAGGCGGCGCGCGGCATCGTCACGCCGAAGGCGAGTGCCGCGTCGACCATCGGCGAGCCGGACGACGTCGCGCCCATGGTCGCGTATCTCGCGACCGACGCCGCGGCGAACGTGAACGGCCAGACGTTCCTCGTCAACGGCGGGCTCATCGCGCGCGTCAGCGATCCCGCGCCGGCGCGCACGGTCGTCAAGCGCTCACGCTGGGAGCCCGAGGAGCTGGCGGCGCAGTTCCCGCGCACGTTGGGACTCGACGTCCCCAATCCGGCGCCGACGAAGCCGCCGGCAAGCTGACACCAGGGGACTCGTCCCCTGGCCCCGTCGCCGAGCGCCCGACGGCGCGTCGAGCGCCAGCGAGACGTCGAGCGGGAGGCGGCCTGCGCCGCCCCCGCTCCCTCGAGCAGGCCGTGGGCCTCGCGCGCCGAGATCGGTCGCGCCGCGGCTACTGCACCTCCGCGCTGACCACCTCTCCCGGCAGCGGCTTCAGGAAGAACGCCGAGTAGCTCGCGTCACCGTTCAGGTAGGTCTCGAGGAACGGACGCACCCAGCGCAGCACGTGGCCGTGCGCCTCGTCCTGCGTGAGCGTCACCGGCGGGTTGCAGTCCGAGCTCGGGAAGCAGAGCCCCGAGAACGCGTAGTGGCCCGCTTCGAGGATCTCGACCAGGTGCTTCGGCGCCGCCGACGCATCGTACACGGTACGGATCGCGGCGTTGCTCACGCGGCTGTCGAGCTCGCCCAGCAGGCTGAGCGACGGCACCGACATCGACTGCGGCCCGATGACCGCCGCCGCCATCGGAATCGCGACCTTGACGCGCGGCTCGATGGCCTCGACGAGGTAGGTCGTGAGGCCGCCGAACGAGTGGCCCGACATCGCCACGCGGTCGGGGTCGAGTGCCGCGAAGAAGGGCGACACCGCGTTCGCGTTCTCGGCGAGGACCTGGTCGAGCACGAAGGTCATGTCGTTGGGTCGCTCCACGAAGGACGCCGCCTGCGCAGCCGGCGTGCCACAGGTGGGGAACTCGCTGATGGTGTTGCCCGGGTGCGGCGGCGCGACCACGACGAAGCCCTGAGACGCGAGCAGCGCCGTCAGGAAGATCGACTGCAGCGGGAAGCCGCACGACCCGTGGCTGAACAGCACGATCGGATAGGGACCGCCCGGCGCGACCGGCGCGTTCACGACGGCGCCGTAGGTCGGGTTGATCGCTCCGGCGCCGGGATTCGTCGGGTACCAGATCACGGTGTCGAGGGCACGCGGTGTGGGCGGATTCACGACCGACTGCTTGGTGAAGGTGATCGTGCGCACCCCCGCCTCGTGCGGTGTGCGCGCGCGCACGTCGCTGCACGTGCCCGCGGTCCAGTCGACCACGTCCGAGCAGTGCGTCTGCGCGCTGCACGCGGTCTCGGTGAATCTCGCCGTGCTCGCACAGCGGCTCGCGGGCTTCACGCTGCAGCCGACGGGCTTCGCCTTCGAGGAGGGCTGCACGCGCCCGCAGGCGACCTTGCCGACAGCGCCGCAGGTCGTGTCGGAGTAGCCGCGTGTCGCGGTCGCGCGGCACTCGGTGCGCAGCGCGCCGCTCGTGATCGCCAGGTCGCGGATCGGGCGCGCACAGCGGCGGTAGCTCGCGCGATCCGCGCCCGGGCCGCCGACGAAGGCCGCGCACGGGCACGCCGCGTCGATGTCGGCGCGCAGCGTCGCGAGTGCGCGCTGGTCGCCGAGCGTGGATCCGCCCGTCAGGCACTTCTCGAGCGCCGCGGCGGGGGGAGCGAGCACGAGCAGGGCAAGGAGGGCCGCAGGCAGTCCGCTTCTCATCGTTGTCCTCCGGTTCGGGGCAGAGCGTCGCGCGGTCCTACCCCGTTTGCGACGGTCCAGGAAAGCGCCGATCCCGCGAACGGTCCATCCGGGCGTGCGAAGGGCATCGCGCCGCGGCCGGGGCAAGCCCTGGCGCGCCGGTTGGAGTCGCACCGGCCCTTCGCCTACCCTGACCGCCCATGCGACGGCGGGAGGCAGCTACCGGATGCGCCGAGGCGCTCCGGCAGGTCGAGGAGATGATGCGCGACGGGCTCGGCCTGCGGATGCTGCTCGCGAAGATGCCGCACGGCGCGTCGCTCGACGACGCGCGCCGGCTGCGCAAGCGGATCCTCCAGCGTGGGCGCCGGCCGTCGCGCATCCTCGAGGCCGCGTACGGGGCCGACCGTGATTGACCGGGCGCTGCTCGAGCAGCTCGAAGCCTCCGCCGTTCGCTTCTGCGTGATCGGCGGCATCGCGCTCGCCGCCCACGGCCATGCCCGGTACACGGCGGACGTCGACCTGCTGACCATGGATCGCCGGGTGCTCGACGACGCGTTCTGGAAGGGCGCTGGGCGGTCGGTCGAGATCCGCGTCGGCGACGCCGACGACCCGCTCGGCGGCGTCGTACGCTGGCCATCCATGCCACCGCACGACCTGCTGATCGGACGCGGCTACGCGATGCAGCTCGCGGTCGACACGGCCGTGCGGGAAGACGTGCTCGGCGCACCGGTCGCAACGGCCGTAGCCCTCGTGCTGCTCAAGCTCGAAGCGGGCGCGCCGCACGACCGCAACGACATCGTGGCTCTCGCCGAGGCACAGAAGGCGCTCGGCACGTACGACTGGCGGGCCGCGATCGCCGCGCACCTGCCCCGCCTCAGCGCCGCCGCCCGCGCCGCCTGGGACCGGGTCGCCCCGGACCTCCCGCACTAGCATCCCGGCATCGATTCGCTGTAGCTTCCGGTACAGCTCGCGGCCGCCCGGCCGCGGCGACACTTCTCGAGGAGCAGCCAGCATGAAGGCGGATCTCGTCATCCGGGGTGGAACCGTCGTCGACGGCAGCGGCGGGCCGGCGTACACCGCCGACGTCGCCATCGTCGGCGACCGCATCGCGTCGATCGGCAAGCACACCGGCGCCGCGGCGGACGAGATCGACGCGCGCGGCAAGATCGTCACCCCCGGCTTCGTCGACGTGCACACGCACCTCGACGCCCAGCTCACGTGGGATCCGCTCGGCTCGCCCTCGAACCTGCACGGCGTGACGTCCGCCGTGGTCGGCAACTGCGGCGTCGGCTTCGCACCGTGCAAGCCGGCCGATCGGGACTACCTGATGTTCCTCATGGAGGGTGTCGAGGACATCCCGCGGGCGGCGATGAAAGCGGGCATCACGTGGAGCTGGGAGACCTTTCCCGAGTACCTCGACTGCCTTGCGAAGATGCCGCTCGGGCTGAACGTCGGGGCGCACATCAGCCACGCGCCGCTGCGCATCTTCGCCATGGGCGAGAAGGGAGCGACCGACGCAGCGGCGTCCGACGACGAGCTCGGCACGATGCGCGACGCGGTCCTGGGTGCCATGCGCGCCGGCGCGCTCGGCTTCGCGACCGGCCGCACGACGATGCACCGCACGCCTTCGTGGGACCCCGTCCCGGGTACGTTCGCCGACCGCCGCGAGCTCGACGCGGTCGCGCGGGCTCTCGCCGAGTACGGCAGCGGCGTGTTCGAGCTGGTGACGCTGGGCGCCGCCGGCGAGGACGCGGCGGGCTTCGACAAGGACTACGAGTGGATGCTGCCCGTCGCACTCGAGAGCGCGCGGCCGATCAGCTTCGGCCTGATCCAGAACCTCGCCTACCCGGACGTGTGGAAGGGCATCCTCGACAAGGTCGAGCGCGCGTCGGCGCAGGGCGCGCGCATCGTGCCGCAGGTCGCGGTGCGCAGCGTCGGCATCCTCATGGGACTCGGCACGTCGATCTCGCCGCTGACGATGTTCCCCGCGGGCTTCGACCTGATCGCGAAGCCGGTCGACGAGCAGCTCGCGGCGCTGCGCGATCCGGCATTCCGCGCGCAGGCGGTCGAGAGCATGCGCGGCTCGACCGGCGACATCCTCGGCGGCATGGCGACGCTGCGCCACGTCTTCCCGCTCACCGGTCGCGGCGTCCGCGCGTACGAGACGGATCCCGAGCGCAGCATCGTCGCGATCGCGGAGCGTACCGGGAAGCCGGTCGGCGAGATCATCATCGACCACCTCGTCGAGACCGCCGGCAAGGGCTTCTTCCTGGTCCCGCTGTTCAACCCGGACCTCGACGCCGCGGGCGCGATGCTGTCGCATCCGCTGACCGGCATCGGCCTCGGCGACTCCGGCGCGCACACCAGCCAGACCTGCGACGCGAGCTACTCGACGTTCCTGCTGGCGTACTGGGTGCGCGAGCGCAAGCTGTTCGGCATCGAGCGCGCGATCCGCAAGCTCGCCTTCGACCCGGCGCTGATGTGGGGCCTGCACGACCGCGGCCTGCTGCGCCACGGCGCGTATGCGGACGTGAACGTGATCGACCTCGACCGCCTCGACGTGACGATGCCGGAGCTGCGGCACGAGTTCCCCGCGGGCGCACCGCACCTGACGCAGGGCTCGGTGGGCTACGACGCGACGGTGGTGAACGGCAAGGTGCTGATGCGCGGCGGCAGGCACACCGGTGCGCTGCCGGGCACGGTGCTGCGGAACGAGCTCTACCGGGAGGGCTGAAGCTCAGGCGAGCGCGTGCGACCGGGCCGTCTCCGACGCGTCGGGTCACGCGTCGCGCTGCCCGCCGTCGCGCAGGTCGGGCAGCGCCACCGTGAACGTCGAGCCAAGTCCGACCGCGCTCGAGAGCGCGACCGTGCCGCCGAGCTCCTCGGCGAGACGACGGACGATGTAGAGGCCGAGCCCCGTCCCCCGGTAGGCGCGCGAGTCGGATCCATCGAGCTGGCGGAACATCTCGAAGACCTCCGCCTGCTTGTCGGGCGGGATCCCGATGCCGGTGTCGGTCACGCGCAGCACGAAGCCGTCGTCGGCCGCTTCGATCGCCACCGCCACCGAGCCGCGCGCGGTGAACTTGAGCGCGTTGCCGACCAGGTTCTTCACGATCGTGACGAGCTTCTTGACGTCGGTGGCAACGAGGGCCCCGGCCGGCTCCGGTCCCCACGACAGCTGCACTCCGCCGGGCGGCGCGAGGCTGGCGCAGCTGGCCTGCAGCTCGAGGCGGAGGTCCGGCAGAGCGATCTCGACGAGTGTCGTCGTCGATCGACCCGCGTCGAGGCGGCCGATCTCGAGCGTCTCCTCGACCAGCTCGAGCAGCTCGCGTCCGGCACGCTCGATCCCGGCGAGGCAGCGCTGCCGGTCGGCTGGACCGACGTCGTCGTCCGCCGCCATCTCGGCGTTGCCGAGGATCACGTTGAGCGGCGTGCGCAGCTCGTGCGACATCGTCGAGACGAACTCCGACTTGAGCCGGCTCGCGCGCTCCAGCCCTTCGAGGAGGCGCGCGTTGGCGAGCGCGGTCGAGGCGATCTGCGCGATGCCGTGCGCCAGCAGCCGCTTCTCGCTGCCCTCGAGAGCGCGGCGCGAGCCCGCGACGACGACGACGACCCCGCCGAGGGCCCCGCCCGTCGGCAGCGCCACGAGCCAGGCGATCTCGGAGCTCGCGAACGCCTCGAGGGCGCCCGCGAGCTCCGCTCCCGGGATCGCGACCACCACCTCGCCGGCCATGCGGTCGGTCCACCGGCGGAGCGCGTCAGGAGCGGCCCGGACCGGCTCGGTGGACGTTCCCGTCGCGGCTGCCACGGCGAAGCCCTCGTCGGACTCGTCCCGCAGCAGCACCGCCACCGCATCCGCTTCGAGCAGCGCACCGACGATCGTCGCCAGTCGCCCGGCGATCGCGGCGGTCTCGAGCGAGGCGTTCAGCTCGCGCCCGACCCGCGACAGCGCCGACGCCACGCGCGCCTCGCGCTCCGCGTGGCTCCGTGCCACCAGCGAACGTGCCGCGTTTCGCCGTTCGGCGAACGATCGTCGCAGCTCGTAGCTGCCGTAGAGCGACGACACCGTCGCCACGGCGAAGGCCATGCCGGAGTACCCGAACGCGTCGAGGCTGCCGCCGGCGGAACGGAGCAGCCAGAGGTTGAGCGCGATGGCGAGCCACGCGCCGACCAGCGTGGCGAGGTGCGGACCCGGTCCGAGGGGGAGGTACGTCACGGTCATCGCGAGCACGATCGCGACGAGCGGGGTGCGCGCCGCGTCGCCCAGCCGGGCACTCGCGACCGCGGTTGCGAGGCAGGCGGCGACGACGAGCACCGCGCCGATCCAGCGCACCACCCGCAGGGGGAGCGGACGGCGCAGCACCCACGCCGTACCGAGGGTGACCACCAGCAGCACCGCCTTGGGTCCCCAGAGCGCGTGCAGCTCCGAGCGGTGCAGCAGCAGGTCGGTGAGCAGCGTCAACGCGCTGCCGCAGAGGACGAGCCACGCGCCCGCCCGCAGGCGGCGGACGACGATGCCGTGGATCTCCGCGTCGAGCTCCGCCTCGGTATCGGCGAGATGGTCGTCCGCGAGGCGCCACGTCTCCGTCGCGGGAGTCGGCGGCTCCATCGGCCGGGTCGGCTGGATGCTCATGTCCAACCTGTATCGGCGTCCGGCCCCGCTCGCGAGAGTCCCGCGCCACGACGACCACATGGCGTCCGCCGCGAAGCTCGCCGTCGGCTTCGCGTGGGGCACCAACCTGCGCAAGCGCAGGATCCCGCCTCAGAGCTCCCGGGATGTGTGGGCGCCTTCAGGTACGGGGGGTCGCCCCGCTGGTCCGGTAGCGCGCCGTCGCTTGCAGCAAGCGCGACACAAGCGCGATGTGCATCTTGACCGTCTGCCGCCGGTGGACCTACCTTCGCCATCGTCGCGATTCGGAGGTCAATGTGCATTTCGGCAAGATGGGCGCGCGTCGCCGTCTGGTGCGTCGGCTGGTCGTGGGAGCCGGCATCGCAGCGCTCGTCCTGACCGGAGCACAGGCGCCTGCTGCGCCGATCACGGTGAACACCACCGCGGACGAGGTGAACGGCGACGGCGACTGCTCGCTGCGCGAGGCGATCCTCGCCGCAAACACCAATGCCGTGATCGACGCCTGCGCAGCCGGCGAGAGCGCCGCCACGGACGAGATCACGCTGACCCCGGGTGCGACCTATACGCTCACGCTGGCCGCGCCCGCGCTGGTCGCTGACGATCCGCTGGGTGGCGACCTCGATCTGGCGAACAACACCGCGGCGCCCGACGTCGTCATCCGGGCCGGCGCCGCGGACCCGGCGACGATTCACCAGACCGTATCGGGGCAGAAGGTGTTCAGCGTCAACGGCACGGCCGAGTTCGACGGCGTGGTGATCACCGGCGGGGACGCCACGGATTGCGGTGGCGGCATCGCCTTCCTCGGCAGCGGAGTGTCGAGCGTCGGCAACAGCACCCTCGCCGGCAATTCGGCCGGAAGCGGTGGGGCGATCTGCAACCAGGCGAGCGGGTCGCAGCTCCACGTGGAGAACACCCGCTTCCTCGACAACCTGGCCGATGCGCCGAGCGGCCAGGGCGGGGCGCTGTACAACGTCTCCGGCAGCGCGTCGATCACGGGCAGCGTCTTCCTGCGCAACTCGGCAGTCGGCTCGGGGGGGGGCCGTCGGCAACAACCGCAACGTCGCCGGCGCAGTCTCGATCACCTCGAGCTGTCTGCTGGACAGCAGTGACGTCGCCGTCGCCAACGGTCAGGTCGCGCAGCAGCTGGCGACCGGCAACTGGTGGGGACACTCCTCGGGCCCATCCGGAGCGGGCGACGGCGGCGGTGATTCGGTGAGCGCGGGCTGGGATTTCAGCGACGCCCTGGTGTCACCGCACCCGCGCTGCTTCCCGATGGAGCTGGTGCGCAACGCCGGGTTCGAGCTGCCCGCCGGCGGCGGCCCGCTCGACGTCTGGAAGCCGGCGCTGCTCGACCCTGGTGACGGTCAGTCGTGCAGTGTCGGCAACTGCGAGCTGACGCTCGCGGGCGACGGCAGCGCGAAGCGCCTGCAGCAGACCGCTCGAGTCGCCGGCGAGGCCGGCGACACCCTGGTTCTGACCGCGTCCAGCAGCGCAAGTGGTGTTCCGGCCGGAGATGCGCCCTACGGCGTGCGGGTGACCGTCTTTCACGAGGACGGCTCACGCGAGATCAAGAGCGTGCGCTTCAGCTCGGGCACGCACGGCGTCGAGACGCTCACCAAGACCATCGAGACGAACGAGGCCTGGAAGAAGGTGCGCGTCGAGATCCGTTACGGGCGATCGGGCGGCACGGTTCGCTTCGACGACGTCAGCCTGACGTTCGCGTCGCCGCCGGTCCCGCGGCAGAGCTGCCGGGAGATTCTCGATGCAGACGAGTCGACCGGCGACGGCCTCTACGCGCTGACCGAAGGAGCCGAGCCGCCCTACCTGGCGTACTGCGACATGGTCACCAACGGCGGCGGCTGGACCGTGGTCTTCGCCGGCCGCAACGGCTCGACCAACGTCTTCGATCACTTCGATGCCACCAGCTACGACGGCATCTGCATCGATCCGTCAGCCCAGTGCTTGCGGCACGCGCCGCCGTCGCTCGGCGACGCGGCGGCCGAGCTTGCCGTCACGTGCCGCGGGGCGATGGTGACGTTCCCCGTGACCACGCCCGTGCTCGATTGGCTCACGGAGGGCATTCAGGTGGGCTGGACGCAGCTCACGCCGACGGTGCTCGCCGGCACGGTGCACAACGTCCCGAACACGCTGTGGACGGGTTCCGCGGCATCGGAGAGCTTCATCTTCTCGCGCAACAGCGGGACATTCGAAAACACCTTCGCGTCGTCCTACGACGCCAGCTCGATCTTCGACAACTGCAACAACCGCTTCGATCAAGCCTCGCTGGTGCGCGTGTTCCACCGCGAGGTCGCGCCCACGCCGGTTCGCAACACTCCGGCAACGGCCGGCCGTACCTGCCGCGCGATCCTCGATGCGGGCGATTCGGACGGCGACGGCATCTACTGGCTGGCCGAGCCCATGGGAGCCCCGTACCAGGCCTACTGTGACATGACGACCGACGGCGGCGGCTGGACGGGTGTGTTCGCCGGCCGCAACGGCTCGAACAACGTCTTCGGCCGCTTCGACTCGCCGACCTACGAGGAGTTCTGTCCCGACCCGGCCAGTCGCTGTCTGCGCCGGGCACCGAGCTCACTCGGCAACGCCGCGACCGAGCTCGGGGTCTCCTGCGGTGACGCGATGGTGAGCTTCGCACTCACCAACGGCGCGCGCGACCTCTTCGCGGCGGGCACGCGCTCGGGCTGGATCCCACTCACGCCGAGGGTGCTCGCCGGTACGGTGCCCACCGTCCCGAACTCGCTCTACACGGGCGTGAGCGCCGTCAACGGGAGCTTCATCTTCGCGCGCAACAACGGGACATTCCTGAACACCTTCGCGCAGTCGTACGGCGGGAGCACATTCCACGACTACTGCAACGGCCTCGACGACCAGGCCTCGTTGGTGCGGGTGTTCTATCGCGAGGTTGCTCCGGCCCCGGTTCTGAACACGATGCAGAACGCGCGCCAGAGCTGCCTCGACGTCCTCGAGGCTTCGGAGTCGCTGGGCGACGGCATCTACTGGCTCGTGGAGCCGGGCGGGAGTCCCTATCAAGCCTACTGCGACATGACGACGGACGGCGGTGGCTGGACGGCGGTGTTCGCAGGGCGCAACGGCTCGCCCAACGTGTTCGACCACTTCGACTCGACCAGCTACGCGGGGATCTGCACCGATCCCGCGACCAGATGTCTGCGCCGCGCCCCCGCGTCGCTGGGGACGGTCGCCTCGGAGCTGGCGGTGTCTTGCGGTGGGGCCGCGGTGAAGTTTCCGTTGACGGCCGCGGCGTCGGGCTGGTTGACGACGGGCGCCCAGGCTGGGTGGGTCGCCCTCACCCCGACGGTGGTCGCTGGCAGCGTGGTCAACGTGCCGAACACGCTCTACACGGGTGCGAGCGCCTCCAACCAGAGCTTCATCTTCGCGCGCAACAGCTCGACATTCGAGAACACCTTCGCGTCGTCCCGCGACAGCAACGATTGGTCCGACTACTGCAACAACGTCGCCGACCAGGCCTCGTTGGTGCGGGTGCTGTATCGCTGAGCCGCGTGGCGTCGCAGGCGCCCCGCTTCCGCTCGAAGATCAACTCGCACCCCCGCGCAGCGACGCCGCCGCGCGGCCGCTGACGAGCGGCAGGTCGAGATACGTCCGGATGCCCGGCGACGCCGCGCACACGTACGGGATCGCGTTCACGCAGTGCAGCGCCGTCGCGACGATGCCGTTGTTGCGCTTCAGCCCCTCCTCGATCGACGCCGGGTGCAGGCCGTGGAAGATCACCCGCACCGACGGGTCGCCGGTGACCTCGACCTCGAAGCGCTCGCCCTCGGGACCGAAGGTCCACGCCGGGTCGAGGTTCTCCTGGCCCATGAACCAGTTGGTGATCACGGTCATGAACGCGGCTCCAGCGACCGTCGCCTCCCAGGTGAAGCGCTGCGCCGCGACGCGCCCGGGCTCGATCACGCCGATGGGCGAGTCGATGGGCCTCGTCGCGACGGCGATCTCGTGCTTCGTCCGCTTCTCGGGATCGAGCGTCACGCCGAGCTCGGCGGCGACCATGTCGATCGACTGGAAGAAGCCGCTCGCGAGGAAGTGCACCATCGGGCTCTGCGCGGCTTCTTCCGGCGTCTTGCCGAACAGCATGATGTCGCGCACCACCTCGACGGCGGCATACGTGCGGATGTCCGAGAACTCCTCCGCGCGCACGTGCGTGATGCTGCCCGACAGCGCGGACACCATCAGGGGGAAGCGCTCGGTGATGCCGCCGGGATGGATGCCGGTGCCGTGCAGCGTGACGCCGGCCGTGCGGCAGGCGACCTCGAGGGCTGCGAAGTCGCTGCCGCGATACGGAAAGAACCAGCCGAGCGGCGTCACGACGTTCTTGCCCGAGCGCAGGATGCGCTCGACCTGGGCCGTGTCCGCCACGATCGGGCTGTAGAGGACACAATCGGCGTCGAGGGCGAGGATCTCTGCCTCGTCGTTCGTCGCGCGGACGCCGAGCGGACGCACTCCCGCGATCTCGCCCGCGTCGAGTCCAGCCTTCGTCCGGCCGTGCACCCAGCAGCCGACCAGCTCGAGGTCCGGGTGCTCGACGATACCCTGGATCGCGGCCTTGCCGACGCCGCCGGTCGCCCACTGGATCACCCGGTATGCCATCCTGTCCTCCGTTCGCCTTGCGCGAAGCGGCGATGCTCGCAGGTGCGCGCGGCCAGGGTCAACCGCGAGCAGATCGCGAGCAGATCGACATGTGAGCAGCACGTGAGCGGGTTGACACCCGGCTCCCCGGCTTCGTAGCCTCGCCACGCCCTCATGAGATCGCGCGCCCTCCACGCATCGCACCGCGCACGCCCGTGGCACGCGCTCACCTGCGCCATCCTCGCGGCCGCCGTGCTGGCGGCGTGCTCCGACGCCGACGTCGGCTCGCCCCTCGAGACGGTCGATCCCGCAGCAGTTCCGGTCACCTACGAGTTCGTCGCGGACACGGTCGCGGACGGCGACCCGCTGCGCGCGACCACCGAGGTGACGACCGTGGTCGCGTTTGCTGGCGACCTCTGGGCATCGACGAGCCAGTGGATGGCCCCGCGGCCGGTCGGTGGCGCCATCCTGCGCCGTGGCGCACGCGACGGTGGCTGGACGTCGGTCCTGCAGACCGCCCAGCTGCGCGTGATGGCGCTCGAGGCGTTCACCGTTCCGTCGAATGGCGGCGAGGCCGAGGTGCTGCTGGCGCAGGCTCAGGAGCGCGGCGCCGGCCGCGAGCTGCGCTGGTCGGTCGCACCCGACCGCGCGCTCGCGTCGCGCTTCGCGCTGCCGCACGCCGACGCCACGGCGCGCTCGTTCGGCGTCCACGTCGCAGACGACGGCGGCGTCACGTTCTTCGCCGGCGTGCAGCCGACGGGCGTGCTGGCCGGCGCGTGGGACGCGGACGCGCGCACCATCCGCTGGTCGCCGACCCCGGAGCTGGTGGCCCCCGGCGCCGGGCTCGACCAGAAGGTCACCGGCTTCACTTCCTGCGGCGGTGCCGCCTGGGTCACCGTGCGCGGCACGCTCTACCGGCGCCGCACCGACGGTGGCACCGATGCCGCGACGGGCGGTCCGTGGCAGCCGGTGTGGACGGCGGCGGTCGCCAACCCGGACAACAGCGGGCTGCGCGGCGTGCGCTGCGTCCACCACGACGGCGCGCCCGCGATCCTCCTCGGCGTCGAGGGCAGCGGCGAGCTCGTGCGCTTCGACGCGGTCGATCGGCTCGGACCGGTCGCCGCCGCACGGCTCGAGCCGCTGCTGGAGCTCGACACGCGCGCGCTGATCGAGCGGACGCTGCGCGCCTGGGGGCACGACATTCCGTCCTCCGGCCCGGGGGCGGTCGGCTACACGATCCCGGCGTACAACGAGTTCACCGACGTCGGGGAGCGCGTCGTGCTGGCCGGCGTCGAGTGGAGCTACGATCTCGGCCGCTGCCCGACGACGCGCCGCTGCCAGCCGCAGCGGACGTTCGACGCACAGGCGTGCGTGCTGCGCCGCGCAGGGGATACCGGCACCCCGGACTGGCAGCTGCGCTGTCTCGCGACGCCGCCCGATTCGCCGAGCCCGGTTCCCGACCCGGTCACGCCGGGTGCCGCGATCGTCGCCGTCCGCGCCATGCAGGTCGCGCCGTGGTCGCCCGACGAGCTCTGGCTCGTCGGCTACGACGCGAACTTCGTGCCGTCCATCGGCACCGGCTGGAGCGCCCGCCTGCCGCTCGCGTCGCTGCGGCGCTGAGTCGACGGGCGGAGGCGCGGAGCTCAGCCGCCGCGCCGGTCGGCGCGGAACTTCCACGGCGGGATCGGGTTCGGCTCGCTCCACAGCCCGCGCTTCGCGGCGCGCGCCTCCGCCTCGAGCTTCTCGAAGTCGGGATCGTTCGCGTAGCGCCGGTAGTACCAGGCGAGGCCTTCGCGCAGCAGCTCGCGCCCGAGGCTGCGGCCGTCGGCGAGCTTGACGTCGCCGACGATGCGTCCGTAGCGGTCGACGTCGTGCACGACGACCGTCACTTCACGGTTGCCGACGAGGCCCGTGGTGAACGACTTCGCGCGCGCCGAGAACGGCATGCCGCGCTCCGGGCAGTCGACGCCGAACACGCGCACGCCGACGTTGTCGCCGCCCTTGCGCACGACCATGCTGTCGCCGTCCTTCACCTGCACGACCTGGCCGCGCAGCTCGCTGCCCGGCTGCGGAGCGCCGTCGCGCGCGCCGAATGTCGCGAGCAGCAGCACGGTGACGGCGATCACCGCCGCGCCCGACCACCCTCTTCCTCGCGTCATCTCCGTCCGATCTCCTCGCGGGGCTGCACGACGTAGAACAGGCAGTCGGCCTCCGCGACCGCGACGTCGGTGGTCATCATGATCGGGACGATGCCACGGCGCGTCTCGAGCCGACCGTCGAGCACGTGGAACAGGTCCGCCGAGACGTCCTCGCCGTCGGCACCGCGCGCCTCGAGCGGCCAGCGCCCGTGCGTGCCGAGCCAGCCCACCGGAGCGCCCGGCAGCACCGGCTGGAAGTTGTGCCGGTCGATGTCGGGGACGAGCGTCAGGTCCGCCCCCGGCATCGGCACCGCTCCGAACGCGAGCCGCACGCCCGGCCGCAGAGAGACGCGGATCGGGTCGCACAGCACCGTCATCGGCGCGTCGGGCACGCGCCGCGTCTCGATCTCCGGCAGCGTGACGAAGCGGCGCAGCCCCGCGAGCGCCACCGCGTCGGCCTCGGGATCGCCCGCGCGTCCACACTCGATGGTGACCGTCGGGAAGTCGCCGCTGGTCGCCTCGATCAGCGAGCCGAGGCTCAGATCGGTGGTCACGCAGCGCTCGGCGAAGAGCGCCACGAGGCCGAGCCGCGCGGCGTCGACGTCGGTCGCGACGCCGTACGCGGGGTTGCGGCCGGTGTTGTTGTGCAGGTCGACGAGCGCCTCGCAGCCCGCCTCGCGCAGCAGACGCAGCGCCTCGTGCGCGACGGCGCCGTCGGCGCCGTCGAAGGGCTCGCGGAAGCAGCGGTTCAGGTCGCGGTGTCCGGGCAGCAAGCGGTGGGTGAACGGCCGCGGCGCGAGTGCCGCCTCGACGTTCGCGATCAGGATCACGACGCGCGTCGCCGGCACGGCGTCCGAGCGCAGCAGCTCGGTCACCGCACGCACGCCCGACGGCTCGTTGCCGTGCAGCAGCGTGACGACGCCGCGCGTGCGCGACGGATCGCGGCCTTCGACGACGAGCATCGTCGGACCGCCGAGGCTCCCGAGCAACGCCTCTGCCGTCGCCGGCACGTCCGCGCCGCGCGGCGCGGGACGGAGAGCGATCACGTCGCGAGCGGCCACTCGTGCACCGGGGCGCCGCTCGCCGACAGCTCGAGGTAGCGCGTGAACATGGCGCGGATCGCGGCGTCGCGCGACGACGTGCGCTCGATCGCGGCGAGCGTGCGCGCCTGCCAGCGCGCGCCCGTCACGCGCGCCGCGACGCGGCGCTCGATCACCTGCAGGAGTCGGTCCGCCTCGTCCACGGCGACGCCGTGCGCGACCAGCGCGGCCTGCGCGAGCGGCAGCAGCCGCGGCACCAGCTCGAGCGCCGGCACCGGACGCGGCGACGGCGCCTCGCGCGCCGGCCACAGGATCTCCGCGTCGATGCCGTCGCGCGCGGCAGCGTAGAAGTTGCGCCGCGCCTGCCCGAAGGTGATCGCGTGCATCGTTCGCTCGACGTCCGGCGCGAGCGCCAGCACGAGCCCGGTGAGGAACGCTCCGTTCGCGAGCATGTCGAGCATCGTCGGGCCGCACGGCAGCGCGCGCATCTCGAGCCGCACGTGACCGCCGTCGGCCGGGTCGAACACCGGGCGGTTCCAGCGCCAGATCGTGCCCTGGTGGAGTCGCAGCTCGGCCAGCGCCGGTACGCCGCTGCGTGCGGCCGTGCGCGGGTCCTCGTCGCCGAGCACCGGGATCACCGCCGGGTGCAGCGCCACGCTCTCGGCGAACAGCTCGAGAGCGCCGCTACGCGCGAAGCCGTTCCCGAAGCTCACGCGCGCGGGGCGCCAGTCGTCGGGGTCGGCGTCCTGACGCTCGTCCACCGCCTGACGGAAGAGCGCGATGCGCGTCTCGTCCCAGAGGCGGTGTCCGAGGAACAGCGGCGAGTTGCCGGCGATCGCGAGCACCGGCGCGGTCGCGATCTGCGCGGCGTTGTAGTTGCCGCGGAACGACGCGAGCGCGCTCTTGAGGTGCACCTGCCACGACGTCGTCGCGCCCTCGAAGGTCACGTCGTCGCACGCGACGGCGAGCGTCTCGTCGCGACCGTCGATGCGGAACTCGAACGGTGCGCCGCGCAGCCGGCGGATCCCGGCCGACAGCGCTCGATACCGCGCGCTGTCGGTGAGCGCACCGGACTGCAGGTCGTGCGCCGCGAGCGTCGGCAGGATGCCGATGGTCGCCGGCCGCGCGCCGTGCCGCACCGCCGCGTCGCGCGCGGCTTCGAGCGTCCGCTCGAGCTGCTCGCCGAGCGCCGTGAACGGCCGCCCCGCAAGCGCGACCGGCGGCGTGGTGCACTCGAGGTCGAAGCGGTCGCACTCGAGCGTCAGGTGCGGGTGCGCCGCGTCCTGCAGCACCGCCCGGTTGCACGGCGCCGGGCGCAGCTCGCGGTCGATCAGGGAGAACTCGAGCTCGGCACCGAGCGTCGCCGGGCCGTCGCCGAAGCCGGGCCGCGAGAGGATCTCCTCGAGCACCTCGATGCTCGCGCGGAGACGCTCGGCGAAGCGGCGGTACTCCTCGTCCGCGAACTCCTCGCGCTCGATCTCGAGTCCCATGAGCGGCGTGAAACCTCTGCGCCGGAAGCGCCGTTCTCAGCCGCGCGCGGCGCGCACCGCGTCGACGTCCGCCTTCGTGAGCAGTGCCACGAACTCGGCACCGACCTCGGCGCACGCCTGCTCGACGCGCGCCCGCCCGTCCTGCTCCTGCCGGTCGAGAATGACCAGCGCGACGCGCACCGCGAGCCCGGACTCCTTCGCCGCGCGCAGCCCGTCGAGCATCGCGCCGCCGCGCGTGAGCACGTCGTCCACCAGCGCGACCGGCTGCCCGGGCGGCGGCGGGCTGCCCTCGAGCCAGCCGCCCGTGCCGTGGTCCTTCGCGGCCTTGCGGATGCTGAACCAGGGGAGCGGCGTGTCGGTCGTCGCGCTGTAGTACGCGACCGCCGCCGCGATGGGGTCCGCACCCATCGTCGGCCCGCCCACCGCCGCGACCTTGCCGCGGATGCGCTCGTACACGAGCTTGCCGATGAGCGGCATCGCGGCGGGCCACGTCGTGGTCAGCGAGCACTCGAAGTAGAACGGGCTCGTCTTGCCCGAGGCGAGCAGGAACGGCTTCTCGTGGTTCTCGAGGAAGGACCGTTCGATGAGGATCTCGGCGAGCTGCCGCGTGGCGTAGTCCATGCTGTGGGCGTCGCACGTGTCCGTTCGAGCGTCAACGGGGCTGGGCGGGGATCGTCGTCGTCGTGCGCGCGTCGACGGCTGCGGCGGTCGTTGCCGGCCTGCCGCGGCGACCGCTCAGGCGGCCGTCGCCGTCGTGCGTGCGTCGACCGCTCAGGCGGTCGTTGCCATCGTGCGCGCGACCGGCGGCACCTACCGGCTCGCGGCCGTGGCCGTCGCGCAGCCCGCACGGCTCGTGCTACGGGTTGCCGGATGCTCCGCTACGCCGTGATCATGGCCGGCGGCTCGGGCGAGCGCTTCTGGCCCGCCAGCCGCCGGGCTCGCCCCAAGCAGCTGCTGCGCCTGACGGACCCGGACCTGTCGATGATCGAGGAGGCGATCGAGCGCATCGCGCCGCTGATCCCGCGCGCGCAGATCCTGATCGCGACCAGCGAGCTGCTGGCGCAGCCGATCGCCGACGCCCTGCCCGGCCTGCCGCGCGAGAACATCCTCGCCGAGCCCGAGAAGCGCAACACCGCGGCGTGCCTTGCGCTGGCCGCGGCGCACCTCGAGCACCGTCACGGCCGCGACGCAGAGATCGTGATGGCGGTGCTCACCGCCGACCACCAGATCGGTGCCCCCGACCGCTTCCGCGCCACCGTCGCGGGCGCGCTCGACTTCGCCGCCACCGAGGACGCGCTGGTCACCATCGGCGTCGTGCCGACGCGGCCCGAGACCGGCTACGGCTACATCGAGGTCGCGCCGTCGCCGACCGGCGATGGCCCGCCCGAGGCAGGACGGCCGATCCGCGTGCTGCGCTTCCGCGAGAAGCCGAGCGAGCCGATCGCGCGCGAGTACGCGAAGTCCGGGCACCACTTCTGGAACAGCGGTATGTTCTTCTGGCGCGTGTCGAGCCTGCTGCGCGGGCTCGAGCAGCACATGCCGGACCTGGCGGCCGGCGAGCACGCGATGGTCGACGCTCTCGCCGGACGGGGCACCCGCTCGCTGCGCGACGTCTTCCTGGCGCTCGAGGACGTGTCGATCGACATCGGCCTCATGGAGCGTGCGAGCAACGTCTGGGTCGTACCGGCGGACTTCCCCTGGGACGACGTCGGCGCCTGGGACGCGCTCGAGCGTACGCGCACGCCCGACGAGCTGCACAACGTCGTCGTGGGCGATGCCGTTCTGGTCGACGTCAAGGACTCGATCGTGTTCAACGAGCCCGGCGCCGACCAGATGGCGGTCGCGGTGATCGGTCTCGACGGCGTCGTCGTCGCGACCACGCGCGACGGCATCCTGGTGTGCCCGAAGGACCGCGCGCAGGACGTGCGCCGCGCCGTGGCCGAGCTGCGCCGGCGCGGCCACGAGAGGTTCACGTAGGCCGCGTGGAAAACCGGCCACGCGCGCGGTAGTCAGAGCCCGTGGCAGCCGAGCACGATCGACCGGCCAAGGCGGCAGCCGAGCAGGCTCTACCGGCCGGCGCCGCAGCCGAGCACGACCCGCCCGGCGGCGCGGCAGCCGAGCAGGATCGACCGGCGGCGAAGGTCGCGCCCGCCCGGTCGCTGCGGCGGCGCGCCGCGCAGGTGATCGACGAGCAGCGCGCCAGGATGTTCGCGCAGGTGGCAGCTGCGGTGGACGGTCGCGACCCCGAAGGCGTGCACGACATGCGCGTCGCGTCGCGGCGGTTGCGCGCGGCGCTCAAGGTCTTCGCACCGTGGCTCGCCCCGGAAGAGCTGGCGCGGATCGCGCCGGCCGTGCGCACGCTGACGCGCGCGCTCGGGGGCGTCCGCGAGATCGACGTGCTGCGCCTCCGTCTGGCCGGGCTCGGCACGCACGCGCCACCGCCGCGTGCGATCGCGATCGAATGCGTCGACGCGCGCCTTGCGCGCCGTCGCCGTCGCGCGCGTGCACGCATGATGGCGGCGTTCGCGAAGGTAGACCTCGACCGGCTCGACGGGCGCCTGCAGCGCCTGGTCGCACGGCTCGAACGCGACGCCCCCCTCGTGCAGGCGCCAACCGGCACCGCCGCCGGTTTGCCGTCGATCGACGCCGTGGCCGCCGCGCACGGGGCGCAGGCGTCGCCCGCGACGCACACGGTCGGCCGGGAGTCGCCCGCGACGCACACGGTCGGCCGGGAGTCGTCCACGCGGGACACGGTCGGCCGGGAGTCGTCCACGCAGGACACGGTGGACCTGCCGATCGGTGCCCTGCTCGAGGAGCTCGCGCCGGCCGTCGTCGAGGAGGCGCGCGCCGTGTCACTCGCCGAGATTCCCGTCGAGGTAGGCACGCCGCGCTCGGCCGAGGCGCTGCACCGCGTGCGCATCGCGGCGAAGAAGCTCCGCTACACGCTCGAGATCGTCGCCCCCTACCTCGGCGCCGACGGCACCGCGGTCGTGAAGCGGCTGCGCGGCGCCCAGGAGCACCTCGGCGACTTCCACGACGACTGCGTGCTCGACGACACGCTGCGACCGGCGGTCGAGCGCGCACGTCGACGCGGCCGTCCGCTGCTCGCGACCGAGCTGCGCACTCTCCGGACGGCGCGACGCCGCGCCCTGGTGCGCGACGAGCGCGCCGTTCGTGCCGCCCTGGCGACGCTGCGTGACGAGGACTTCGCCGGCATCGTCGCGAGGACGCTCGTCGCCGCAGGCGTGTCGCTGCCCGATCCCGAGCCGGCTGCGGAGCCGGGCGCGTCCGCCGC
>Ga0172362_10001140_pt1 | contig 22564 bp, 12 predicted proteins | sample LakKivs1_kivu2a2_FD_114534 | JGI IMG/M metagenome (GOLD analysis project Ga0172362, IMG submission 114534) | Sediment microbial communities from Lake Kivu, Rwanda - Sediment s1_kivu2a2 | ecosystem: Environmental > Aquatic > Freshwater > Lake > Sediment | place: Rwanda: Western Province, Lake... | reverse complement strand
TCAGAGCTTCAGCCGAACGATTTCAAGTCGCAAGTTCACCTCCATTGAATGGCACACCATTGCGAACAATGCCTCCGCCGCGCGGAAGCTGCATCCTCGCCCCTCATTTTACCGCAGCCAAAGCGAGACGCCATGTCAAAGCGATGCCGTGGCCGCGGAGCGAGTGAGAGCGCCTGGGAGGCAAATGCCCGCCACGGACAGACCACGCACGCGCAGGCTGGAGCCACACGGCGGGCCCGCGGCTGCCGGGCCGGTCCGTTCGCTCCGGGTTGTCGCGACAACCGCAAGTGCGGCTCCAGCGGCATTCTGCGGCATACAGCGGTTGGTGGCGAATCCCCCAAGTCCAAGGCGATAACGTAACTACGGAAAATGACGGGAGTTGCGTTTTCCGCGGCGGGAATTTAGAAATCCGATGCTCTATCCAGCTCAAGCTACGGGCGCACGCTGCCTGATGCCGCTCTTCTATACATGAGAATCCCAGGAATTACCCCTCGTGGGGCGTCTGCGGCCAAGCCGGCGGCCCAGACGATGCTCCCGCGCAAGGCACATCCGGCCGGCGCGTCGGGATCGCTCTTGCGAAGCTAAAGCGGCCCCTGTACGATTTGACGCACCATGGCGAAAGCGACGCTTGAGTACGCTAACCGTCTGCGCCAAGACACGCGCGCCGGACCCGGCAAGGCGCTGTATGACGAGAATTTCGCCTTCTACGTGAGCCTTGCGTGTGCCGCGGCCATTCTCGCTGCTATAGCGTGGCCGATGGTTCTCGGGCAACTCTACACGCTCGACGATCTCAGCCGTTATCACATTCCGATGCGGGCCTTTTTCGCGCGGGCGCTCGAAGCCGGCCGGAACTACACGTGGACGCCCAACGTCTACTGCGGTTACTACGTCCACGGCGAGGGGCAGGTGGGCATGTACCACCCGCTCCATCAACTGCTGTACAGGTTTCTCCCCTTTACCGAGGCGTTCAACCTCGAACTGTTCCTGTCGTACCCGGCGATGCTTGCCGGGATGTATTTCTTCCTGCGGCGTTGGGGCCTCAGGCGCGACTCGTCGATGTTCGGCGGGATCGCGTTCGCGTTCTGCGGTTTCAACCTCCTGCACTTCATCCACATGAATGCCGTAGCGACCCTTGCGCACGTACCGTGGCTGCTTCTGGCCGTGGATGTCTATCTTCGAGGACCGGTTCGTAAGAGGGCCCTCGTGGGTCTTGCCGTGTCGCTTTTGACGGGGTCCGAGGTCCTCCTTGGGTACCCGCAGTACGTCTGGTTTTCGGCGTTTGTTGAATTGCTGTACGTGATACTGCTGCGCCCGCACTGGTCGGGGATTGTTTCGCTTGCGGGGCTTGCCGCGTTCAAGGCGGCGGGGCTTTTGATGGGCGCGGTACAGCTTATGCCCACGTGGGAGACGCTTTCGAATTCCGAGCGCCTCACCTCGCCGACCTACGCCACCGACGACCTTTCGCTTCCGCCGGTGAACCTCTTCCAGTTGGTCGCCCCCTACCTGTTCAAGGACCGCGTAATCACGAACCACCCGTCGGCCAACACGCACGAATACGGCACGTACGACGGGGCGGTGCCGCTTGTGCTTTTCTTCTCGCTTCTTCTGCTCGTGCGGAGGCTCGGTGACAAACGGCGCCTCGCCTGGGGGGCGATTGTGCTCGCGGGGATATCCCTGGTGCTGTCGCTCGGGAGATACGGCGTAGTGTACCAACTGCAGCGTCACCTGCCGCTGGTGGGTTACTTTCGCGCGCCGTCGAGGTACATAGCGCTCGTCCATTTGGCATTTGCGGTCGGCGCGGCCGTAGCATACGACCGCCTGGGAGAAGCCACGCCGTCCGGAGAGCGTGCTTCACCGCGGAGTTTGGTTATTCCTGCAATTCTCCCGTTTGCATCCGTTGTTGCTATCTTACTCGCGGGGTACGCGGGCGGCCCCGGCGCGCGGTGGGCAGTGCTTACGCCGCACGCGGCGGCGCTTGGAGTTCTAACCTTCCTGCCGACGGTGCTTCTTATCGCCGCTGGAGTGCTCGTAATTGTGGCCTCTCGGGGATTTCGTCCCGCGCTTGCTGCGCTCGTCGTTTTGGCCGCGGGTGACCTGGCATGGTATGGACTCTCATATATCCGGACGTCGCCTCCCGAGTCGCTTGAGGCCGTGACCGAGAGCGTCCGTCTCCCGGTGGGCGCTTCTCCCTACAGGATAGAGGCAATCCCCGGAAACGACGACGTCGCCGTCCTCAAGGACTACCGCCTCGTCACCGGCTACGTAGGGCTCAACCCGCAAAAGGCCCTCGACTACACCGACGGCGACGCGCTGAGGCTCGCGTCGGCGACGCTCGTCCTATGGAAACCGGGCACGCGCGGCAATCCGGGTGATGCCGCCGAGCTCCGCGTCGAAAGGATAACCGATCCCGTGCCAAGGGCGCGTCTTCTCACGAACGCCTTGGCCGTCAACAAGCCCCAAGAGATGCTGTCAAAGGTCGATCTGCACACGATCGCCCTGGTCGGCGAGCCGCTTACCCTCGACGGCGGCGCTCCGGGCGAGACAGTCCTCTTGACGGACGAACCGGGGCGCATACGAGTCAGGGCACAGAGCCCAGGTCGGCAACTCTTGGTCGTAAGCGAGAGTTACCATGCCGGCTGGCGCGCGGCGGTGGACGGCCAGGCGACAAAGGTTATCCGCGTTTACGGCGATTTCATCGGCGTCGTCGTCGAGGGCGGCGGACACGAGGCCGTCTTCCGGTTCTGCCCTGAAAGCCTTCGCAACGGCGCGATAGCGTCGATGGCGGGCTTTGCCGGCGCCTTCGTACTCGCCTGCCTCGCGGCCGTTCGAGCGCAGAGTCGGAAGAACGCATAGTCGTGTGCGGCTTATTTTCATTTAAGTGCAACGCCTAAAGGCTTTTCAGGCCGACATATTTGTGTAATATGAGTGCGCTTCGCTTACAGGCCCTTAGACGTACGAGGTCTCGCGGACAGGAGCATTTCTTGTCGGAGGACGCCGCTTCTGTGGACACGGTTTTCCTATCGGTCATCATCCCCGCCTACAACGAAAAGGAACGATTCTCCAAGACCCTCCCGCGGATCCTGGAGTATCTGGAGAAACTCGGCCACCCCTATGAACTCATCGTGGTGGACGACGGCTCGACCGATGGCACGGCGGCCTACGTGCGCGAGGCCGCAGCCGGCAACCCGCGCGTTCGCATCATCACGCACGAGAAAAACGCCGGAAAGGGCAAGGCGGTGCAGACTGGGATGCTCTCGGCTCTGGGCGAGTACGTGATCTTCGCTGACGCCGACCTTTCGACGCCGATCGAGACCGTCGAGCCTTTTCTCCAGAGCCTTTCGAACGGCTTCGATGTCGTCGTCGGCAACCGCCGGATGAAAGAGAGCCACCTGATCGTGCGCCAACCGCGGCTGAGGGAGTTCCTCGGTAGGATCTTCACCGGGCTCACGTGTTTTGTCCTGCGCTCGAAGGTCAGCGACCAGACCTGCGGCTTCAAGGGGTTCAGGAAGGCCGCGGCCAGCGAGATCTTCCCGCGCCAGCGCGCGTGGGATTGGGCGTTCGACGCGGAAATCCTCCACATCGCCGACAGGCTGGGCATGAAAATCCGCCAGGAACCGGTTACCTGGCACGACGAAGCCGGCAGCAAGGTCAAGGTCGCCGGCGCCTGTTTCAGAAGCCTCAAGAGCCTGTTCAAGGTCTGGTATAACGGCGTGACCGGAAAGTATCGTTAGGTCACCGGAGCGTAAAGCGTGACATCCCCGCCTGCCGACCGAGCTGAAACCTCCCGCGTCCTGCCCCCGGACGGGCCTTCGCCTGCGCAGGGTTCAGGGACTGAAAGCATTCTCTTTCGCGCGGGCGTCTTCGCGGCGGCGATGGTCTTTCTGGTTCTCGCCTGGCCGATGCTTGCGGGCAAGGTTTACACGTTAGACGATCTGACCTGGTTTCACCTTCCGGCGCGCGCGTTCTACTCGCGCTGCCTCGCGAACGGCGACGGTTTCACGTGGACCGGCGACATCTTCTGCGGTTTCTACCTTCACGGCGACGGCCAGGTGGGGATGTATCACCCGCTTCACCTCGCGCTTTACAGGATGCTGCCACTCGTTACGGCCTTCAATCTCGAAATACTGCTCAACTATGTCGTCATGCTTTTCGGCATGTACTTCTTCCTGCGGCGCCGGCGGATGCGAAAGGACGCGGCCCTCTTCGGCGCCATGGTTTTCACCTTTTCGGGTTTCAACCTCCTCCATTTCATGCACGTGAACGGCATAGCTATCGTCTCGCAAATCCCGTGGATGCTCTTTGCCATTGACGTGGTCGTAAGGGGTACGGGACGGGCGCAGGCGGCGCTGGCGGCGGTCGGCGTTGCGGTCCTCACCGGTTCGGAGGTCCTTTTCGGCTATCCGCAGTACGTATGGTTCTCGCTCGTTGCGGAAAGCCTGTACGCGCTCTTGGTCCTTCCCGAGCGAAAGACGAACTGGGCCTTCGTGACGCTGGCGGCGGCCAAGGCGGTGGGGTTCGGTCTCGGCGCGGTGCAGATGATTCCGACGCTTGACATGCTCAGGCATTCTTTTCGCGGCGCGACGCCGCTTACCTTTCGATATGAGTATTCACTCAAGCCGCTGGACCTCGTTCAGTTGGTTGCGCCGTACCTCTTGTCCGACCGCGTCGCCGGCGACAACACGCACGAAACGGGGCTCTACAACGGGGCTGTCGTGACCGTGCTTATCGTCTGGCTCCTGTTCGCGCTGAGGTCACTCGGCTCGAAGCGCCGGCTCGCATTGGGCGCAATCGCAATGATGGTCATTGCGTACGATCTCGCCCTGGGGCCCGGCGGCAACCTGATGTACTTCCTCGTTCGAATGCCGATGGTGGGCCTCTTTCGGGCGCCGGGCCGCTATACCGTTCTCATCCACCTCGCAATGGCGGTAGCCGCGGCGCTCTCGTTTGAGACCATCTGCCGGGGTTTCGATGAGCACACGAGCGCCCCTTGGAGCAGGCTGCGGTGGCTGGGCGTGCTGCAGGCGGCGGCAATCGTTATCGCCGGGCTTACCGGCTGGCCGGGCAACTACCTCAAACTCTGGGCGCCGCTTGCCCAATATGCAGGGCACAAGGGCCTGCCTATACTCGCCGGCGCAGTCCTCGTCTCGGTCGCGGTGTTCCTGGTCGTGGCGGCGCTTCGCGGCTCACGGCTGGCGCTCGTGGGGATCGTGTTCTTTGCCGCATTCGACCTGGGAGTCTACGGCATCTCGTACATACACAGGGCGCCGGTCCAGACGCTCCAGCAGTTCGTCACTTCGACCGAGATGCCGCCTGATGCCGACGGATACCGCGTGGCCTCGAAATCCACCTATGACGACATCTGGCTTCTCGGCGGATATCGCCTCGTTTACGGCTATGTGGGTCTCTTTCCCGCGAAGACGCTCGACTACGAGCAGGAGGCAGCGCTTCGCGTGGCGGGCGCGAAATGGCTCTACGCGTCCGTGGGCGACGGCGACAACGGCCGAGATGACTGGGTGGAAGTGCCGAACCCGCTGCCGCGGGCGAGGCTCGTCACGAGGACATACATGCCGTTTCAGGCCAGCCGCAACCTGTACAACGTCGACGTCGATACCACCGCCGTCGTCCAGCACTTCGTCGAACTGCCCGAAGGCCATCCGGGCGACGCGGTCATCACGCTTGACAGACCGGGTCGGATAACGGTCGCGACGAAGGCGGCATCGAGGCAGTTGCTTATCATGGCGGAGAGTTACGACGCAGGCTGGACCGTCCGCGTGGACGATTCACCTCAATGGTGCCTGCGCGTGTACAGCGACTTCATGGGATGCGTCGTTGAGGCCGGCGAGCACACGGTCGAATTCGCATTCGTACCCAAGAGCCTCAAGACGGGCGGCCTCATCTCAATCGCCGCACTTGCGGCCTTGCCGCTTCTCTTCTTGTCGTCGCTCTACCGCCGAAGAACGCCCTGAACTTGTCTACGAATGGGCCAAGCGCGACCAGTGCTTGTAGGCCGAGCGGACCTCGTCGTTTGAGGGAGGGTCGACCACCTCGAAGTCGTTAAGGCGCACGTAGCGGTCGTAAAACCTTTCTAATATTGTTCTTGCGGCGTCCACCACCTCGAGGACGCCTATTTCCTCCACAGGCAGGTACACCCGGTAACGACCCTCTGCGTCGATCTGGATTTCCCGGTCAAATATCTCGCTGTCAAAGGAGTTAAGTCTCGCGTAGCGGCTCGAGGCGACGGTGCCGAAATGTTCCCGCCCGTCGAGGGTGAAGGAGAAGTCGACAAGCGGCGGCCGTGAACCTTCGCAGAAGTAAACGCAGATGCTGTAAATAGTTAGTGGAATGCGCTCCGTGGTCACGTTTCGAAGCCTCCCTGCTTCAAGCGTGCCTTTACCTGATGGTTTCCTCCAGAAACCGTATGACCTCTATTTCGGCCTCGGCCAGTGGCAACTCAAGCAAAAATCCCGAGGCCTCGCGGTGGCCGCCGCCCCCGAAATGCTCCGCGATCACCTTCACGTCGGTCTGACCCTTGCTGCGGAGGCTCACCTTTACCTTGCCCCCTATGTCCCGCAGGAGGACGCCGACCAGCGCGCCAGCCAGCGACCTCGGCAATTCCGCCAGCTCATGTGCCACTTCGGGCCCGGCGCCCGCCCGCGCGAAGTCCTCCGCGGAAAGTGAAGTATATGCGACCTTCCCGCCGGCCGCCCGGCGCATCCTCGTCGCGGCGATACCGAAAAGGTACATCTGGGCGTCGCTGGTGTTCTCGTAGTAACTCTCGGCGATGAGGTTAGGATTGGCCCCCATGCCGACAAGGTCCGCTGCGGCCTGGAGGGTCCGGCGGCTGGTATTGGCGTACGTGAACCGGCCGGTGTCGGTCATGATCGCCGTGTAAAGGCACCCGGCGATCTCGGCGTCGATGAGTTCCCTGCGATAGCACATGAAGGCGAAAAGCAATTCTCCCGTCGACGAGACGGCCGGGTCGATCCAGGCGAAATCCGCAACGGAGTCGGCGTAGGGATGGTGGTCGATTACGAGGACCGGCACGTCCTTCAACGCTGCGCCGACCTGCCCGGTTCTCTCGAGCGTCGGCGCGTCGATGCACACGACCGCGTCGTAGGGGGCCTCCATACCTTCGGGGAATTCGAGCACTCTCTCGCGGTGCGGCAGAAAGGAATACGCGGACGGTAGGGGGCTTTCGTTGACGATGCGGCAGGACTTTCCAAGTTTCTCGAGATACAGGGCCAGGGCGATCTCACTCCCCACGGCATCGGGGTCGGGACGTACGTGCGAGGTTACCAGAAACGAGTGGAACTGCTCTATCGCCTTCCACAGATCGGCGGCGTTGATCAACGGGCCTCCCTTCCGGACGCGCCGAACGCGTTTCGCGGCCGGCCTTTTCCAACAAGCGCGTGCACCGTGCACACAGGCGCTTATCGACGCAACGGACGCGCTCACTTGACATAGACGCCGTCAGTACCCCCGCGCGTCGGCCGCGCCGCTACCCTGCTGCTGGGGCGCCGGCTCCCTGACGAACCGCAGCCTGTTGGCGAGGTACCAGTCCCGCCAGGCTCCCTTGTCGAAGCGGAAGTCCTTGCCCGTGAGCGCTTGGAGGGCCGAGAGCGCCTCGTAATTGAGGACCTCTTCCTCCGATGTCGCCGGCAGGGGCGCCCAGCGGTCACCTTCGTCCGGCGGCGGCATGACGACGCGCTGGCCGTACTGGTAGACCCCGCGTATGGGCTCGTAAGCCACGGCGCCCGGGGCGACCTTGACCCTTACGCCCGCGATATAATCCACTCCGCTGCCGAACGTGGACCACCGCGGCTGCGGGGCGCTCTCGACGACGTTCTGCGTGACGCGCGTCCAACTCAGGTTTTCGATGAGATAGGGAATGGCCCGCGGATCTCCGATGGCGCCAAGGATCTCGGCGGCGCGAAAGCGAGTCGAGTCGTCGTCGTCCCACAGAGAGGCGAGGGCGTTCTGGTAAGCGCTTTCGTTCTGCTTCTTGTTGAGTATGACGCGGGCCTGGTAGCGGATATCCGGCTCGGGATCGTTGAACGCGGCGTCGAGGGCGGCGAGCGCCGCCGCGTCTTCGCGATAGTTCAAGAGCGCCAGGATCGCCGCGGACCTCACCGCGCCGTCCCGGTTGTATATCTGCTCTATTACGGCGTCGAGGAAGGCAGGGTCGCTCATGCCTGCCAGCCTGTCCTGGTTCTCGCGACGGGTATCGCCGCTGGAGTTGCTTATCATGGAGGCGATGCCCCGCACGAGCAGGTACGCGTCATTCCTGCGCAACGCCGCCGCGTCCCGCGCCTCGAGTTTCTCCGCGTCCCCCTTGGTCACGTAGCGCCCCCTGTAGAGCACGTAGCCCGCTGCGGCCATGTACTCATCGCGCGTGAGCCATTTGCCGTCCTTGAAGACCTGTCCGAGTTCTTGCCTGGCGGGGGTGAAACCCGTGTCGGCGGCGACGGCCTTTTCGAATTCGGCCTTGGCCTGCGTCAGCATGCCCTTCTTCCGGGCGAAGACCCCCAATTCGTAGTGGCCCTTCGCGTCGTCGTCGGCGAGCCGGGCCGCGTGTTCCTTGTAAACATCCTGCGGCGACGGGCCGTATTGGATGCCGGCGATCTCGTCCCTGGTGAAGGACAGCGTGGCCAGGGGCGTTACGACCCTCACCTCGTCGTCCTTCTCCATGATGGTACCTTCGAGCGTTTTGCCGCTTTTGAGCGTCAATGAGTCGGCCAGCGTCGGGTGAGCCGCAAGCGCGATTATCGCGAAGGCGCAAAGCAACATGGCATCTGTGCGTTTCATGGTTCTTCGCCCCTGTGCCAAGGAGCCTGTCCAAGTAACCATCACGGCGGCAACGCGCCGAGCGACGCCGCGCACGAGGGCTATTCGGATAGGCTCTCAGGCTCAAGAAGCCTGCCCTCAAGCACGCCGCCGGCGCTATCTCTTATTATATATAGGTCAACAATCCGTCCCAAAAGTTCCCTTGGACCCGGCACGCGCACCCTCTGATACCTGCCGCAGAGGCCCTCGGCCCAACCGCCGGACGCCTTTTCGACCACCACTGCGGCAATCGTCCCGGCCAGTCCCCTGCGGAAGTCGGCCGCGGTCCTGGCGCAGGCGGCGCGCGCCTCGGCCGACCGCCGCCGGGCCTCCGGCGCCGACATCCTTCCCGGCATCCGCGCGGCGGGCGTGCCCTCCCTGGGCGAGAATATGAATACGTGCCCCCGCGCAAAACCCACCGTTCGGATGACCTCGAGTGTCGCGCGGTGGTCTTCTTCTGTCTCCCCCGGGAACCCTACCATTATGTCGGTGGTTATGGCGGGGTTATTCAAAAAACGCCGTGACCGGTCGACCACCTCCAGAAACTCCCTGCTCGTGTACGGTCGTCCCATTGCGGCCAGGACGCGGTCCGAGCCGCTCTGGAGGGGCAAGTGGAGGTGCGGGCAAAACCTGTCGCTTGAGGCCATCACGGCAAGGAGTTCCTCCGTCGCCTCGAGCGGCTCTATCGAACTCAGGCGTATTCGAAAAGCGCCCTGCATTAAGGCGATTTCCCTCATCATGTCCGCGAGCGAGCCGGCCCGGCGGTCCCGCCCATACTGACCAAGATGAATGCCGCACAGGACGATCTCGCTATGATGACCTTCAAGCGCCCGGCGAATCAGTTGCAGTACGCGCTGCGGGGGCACGCTTTTGGGGGCGCCCCTGACAGTGGGTACTATGCAGTAACTACAGCAGGACCGGCAGCCGTCCTGGATCTTGACGAACGCCCTTGTGCGGCCGGGTTGAGGTGCTTGCGACTGAACCCGCGGCGATGCGTCCCTGCCGAAGCGCTTCTTGAGCCACTCCACCGCGTCTTTGGGCCATGGGAAAACCCCGTCGGCTTCGCCGACGCCCTTGAACGCGTCCTCTTTGAGCCTGGCGGCGCACCCCGTGACGAGAATCGGCGCGTTTGTGTTCTCCGAGCGCACCCGCCGGATGAGGGTCCTCGCCTTGGCGACGCTACGGGCGGTGACGGCGCACGTATTTATCAGTTCGACGTCGGCGCTGCGGCCTTCGGGCGCGCGCTCGAACCCGGCTTCGGCGAGGGCCTCCAGCAGCAAGTTTGAGTCGCAGAAGTTGACCTTGCAGCCCAGGGTGCGGACTCGGATCTTGGGGGTGAAGGAATTATCGCTCATTTGCCGGTTTTTCAGGGAACATTTTGGCCTCTTGGGCATAGTATAGTGTACTGAAGCGGCGGGTCGCGTACAATGCGAAGTTCGGGATTTTGAGGCTCGCAAACGTGCATAGTTACGAATGCGGCAATAGTTTGCTGTCCCCGAAATTTGGCTTGACAGTGCCGTTTGGTGCCCTAAAATCGACATTGTGACGGGCAGCCCGAGGATATTGTTTCACTAGGCCGGAGGTCCGCGCACGGTTTGTGCTATGAGGAGGAGCTATCATGGCTGTTGCAGCAATGTGGGGCATAGACATCGGGCAGTGTGCACTCAAGGCTGTCAAGGCTCGTCTGGCGGGTGCAATGGTGGAAGTCCTCGCCTTCGATCACATAGAGTACAAACAACCCCTTTCCACCGCTGGGACTGATTCGAGCGCAACAATCCGCGAGGCCCTGCAGACGTTTTTGAGCCGCAACGACGTGACGAACTGCGCGTTCTCCGTCTCGATAGCCGCGGGTCGGGCGGCGCTCATCCGCTTCATCAAGCTGCCGCCCGTGGACAGGAGGAAGGTTCCCGACATCGTCCGCTACGAGGCGACCCAGCAGATACCGTTCCCCTTGGAGGACGTCATCTGGGACCACCAGGTCATTGAACGCACTTACGCGCCCGGCGAGGAGTTGGAAGTCGGCATCTTCGCAATGAGGCGCGAGGCCATCTTCGATTTCCTCTCGAACCTGATGGTGTCCGGCATTGAGGTCGAGAGCATCCAGCTGTCCGCGGTCGCCCTTTACAACTGCGTGCACTTCGACCAGCCGGTCGAGGACGGGGCGATCATGGCCGTCGACATCGGAGCCGAAAACACCAACCTCGTCGTGGTCGACGGCAACAGCGTCTGGACGAGGTCTCTGCCCATCGGCGGAAACGACTTCACCCGCGCGGTCGCCACGAAATACTCGATGGATTTCGAGCAGGCCGAGAACCTGAAGCGCAACATGGAGCGCTCGAAGAAGGCCAACGAGATATTCGAGGCCCTGAGGCCGTCGTTGAGGAGCCTGTTGGACGAGATCCAGCGCAGCGCCGGTTATTACAGGTCGCTGCACAAGAGCGCGAAATTCGTCAAACTCCTGGGCTTCGGCTCGGGTTTCAAGATGTTCGGGGTCCAGAGATTCCTCGAGGCGGGGCTGGCCTACCCGGTCGAGGTTTTCCAGAAGTGCAACAACTTCTATACGGACGGTGCGGTCAACCAGCAGTTCTTCAAGAAGAGCGCCCCCGCGTACGGCGCGGCGTTGGGCCTGGTGGCGCAGGGACTCGGCGTGGGGGGCATAAACACCACGTTGATGCCGCCGGCCATCATAAAGGAGCGGCTGTTGAAGAAGAAACGGCCGTTCCTTATCGCCGCCGCAGCGATGCTCGCCATGGCGTTTGCCTGGCCGGCGATCGGCGCCTACACCGTGATGCCTTCGAGTTTCGACATCGGCAAGAATCCCGTCTACAAACTGGTTTTGGACAAACAGCAGCAGCAGAAGAAATTCAATGACACGATGAACGTCAGCATCATCAGCAACGACATAACCTACATGATGAACACGAAGGCGAGACGCGCCGAGCAGTTGGACGCCTTCAACGCCCTCGTCGAAAGCATCCCCCAGGATGAGACGTACCCGGTTTACATCCAGGCCCTGGCCATGGAAAACGGCACCGCCGGGTGGGTCAACGCCAGACTCTACAGTACAGTCGCGGAGGGCGGCAAACAGCAGGAGCCCACCTTCACGTTTGATATTGTGACGAAAGAGGAGGTAATCCAGGCCGCGGCCGAGGCGGCCAAGAAGCGCACGGTGCGAAGGGCCTCGGCCGACGAAAGGGTGGAGGCCCTCGACCGCAGGGTGGAGCGACAGGAGGCCATGCGCGAAGCCAGATTACGTAAACTCGTGGAGAGGAGGGAAAGCGGCATCCCGGAGACCTCCAAGATTCGCGGCACAAGGCGCGAGGACCTCAAGGTCGCTTTCGATGGTTTCGCCGACATGGCCAATCTGGTCATCGAGACCAGTAACCCTCTGGGCGCAACCTACGTGCGGACCCTCTGCCGGCAGCTCAAGGAGAGGCCGGGCGTCATTTACTGCGAGTGCGTGAACGTTACGGCCGAAACCTTCTGGGAGAATCCAACAACCCGCGCAAGGCTGTACGCCGAACCGCCGGTGGAATTATCGCAGTTCTTCAAGAAAATCCCCTACATTACTGCCGTCATCCAGTGGGTCTACAAACCCGGCGGGCAGGCCGTGGCCCAGACTCAGCAGCCGGCGCAGGCTACGCCGGGGGCATCCGAGGCTCCCTCAGAGGAATAGGAGATGGACTTTCTCAAGAACAACGTTTTCTACGTCATACTTATCGCCGGCGTGTTGTTGGTTTCAATACCTTCCTTCATGGCGGCTTCCCGCAAGACGGAGACGTATCAGAAGAACCTGAAGGACGCCTCCAACAGAGTCAAGACCGCCGAGACAATGGTTAAGAAACTCAAGCCCGTCAGCGATGAGGCCCTAAAAGAAGCGCAGCGCTACCAGCAGGACTGGCAGCAGAACAAACAGAGGATCTTCGGCTTAGTCGGGGAGGCGAACAGACATCTGGACATGGATTTCCTCGTTGCCCCCGAGAAGGAAGGCGACACTCCCGACGGCAACCTTTACAAGCAGGCCTACTCGGCCGGCTACGATGCGTTGAATCAGCGGCTCATTAAAGCGGGCCTGATGGATTCCAGGAACTCCGCGCTGCCGTCCAAGGCCAATTTCAAAGACAGGACACCCAGCGGCAGCGACATCAGGATCAGCCAGAAACAGTACTGGATTGTCAAGGAACTCGTCGACCTTTTCACCGCCCCCGAATCGGGTGTCAAGTCGGTCACGAGCGTCAAACTGGACTTCGTGCCGAACGCCCCGGGAGCTCTCAACAAGCCCGACAGCAGGAACACTTTCTGGGTATACCCGATGAGCCTTGAGTTCCAGATCGATTTCCGCGACTTCCGTGTGTTCTTTGAGAAACTGCTCGACGACAAGAGCGTCCTTTTCATGCCGGGTAACTACCTCATCGAGCGGGCGTTTGATTCTTCGAAGCCCGTATATGTGCCGTTCGTCCAAGTAAGCCTTTATTGCGAGGTGTGGGACTACGTGTCCACGCCGTTTGAGCAGGAGAACCTGGCGGCGTACAAAGCCAAGGCCGGTGGGGGCGCCGGCGCGGCCGCAGCCGCAGCCGGCGGCGGCAGGAGACGGCCGGCCGGCGGCAAGTAGGGCCCGCGTGATGTGGCCCTGCGGACGGATTTTCTGCAGGCGGGGACAGTTGCCACTGGGAGCTGAGTCATGAACAACTTAGGCAAACTCCTCTTCATGCATTTCGAAAAGATCCTCATCGGGCTTTTCTTCGTAGGTCTGGGCTATAGTTTCGTCGCGTACGGCCCCTGGACAGTGCGCAGGGACTTCAGCGTCGAACTGACCGCGATCAGCAACGATCTCGCGGCGCGGCCGGTCACGGAAGCCAGCGACGTTCCCAAGGCGCCGGACATGGTCGCCGAATACATTAGGAGCTACAACATCCAAGAGCAGACCCGGCTCGCCGACCCCATGGTCTGGCCCATCTTGAGACTCGAACAAGTTGACATCCTCCCCCCGGCTGACGTCGTTGCCGAGCCCAATCGCGGCTACAACGCCGTCAAGTGGGAGATAAACCCCAACCAGAGCGACACGAGGGGGGCATTCCAGTTCGTGGGCGTGGAGGTTGATAGGGCCATTGTCACCGAAGAGGGAATGGGGCCGTTTGAGGTTCGCACGCAAGTGAGTGACCGGCTTTACCTGACCCCCGCCGAACTCTACGCCCTCGCCCAAAGGGTGGCCAGCGTGACCCTGCAGAAGGAGGTGGAAGCGCGCAAGCGCACGCAAGCTACCGAATCCGGACCGGCCGGGCAGTTCTATACTATCGATGATCTGTTCAATGCCATGCATGACGGGCTGATCGACGAACAGCAACTGCGGAGGCTTGTAGCCGACGGCGTGCGCAAGGGTTATTTCGCGGCCGAGGACCAGGCCGGCCTGCGCGAGACTTTCATGGGTTTGAGACAGGCCATGCAGGAAACACGCCGCGGGGTTTCCGCCGCGCAGCGCAGCTCGGCCTCGCAAGTCGAATTGCAGAAAAGGGCTCTGGAAAGCATGGGATACAGGGGCGGCGGAGGTTACGGCGCATATATTGCCGCGCCTGTGGAGCAGAAGGAAGAGCCCACCGAAACGGCGAAACCCGCCGAGGCGCCGCAGGTCGTGGTGCAGTTCGCCGACATCGCCATGTTCGTTGATACGGCGGTAAGTCCCGACCTCGAATACACCTACAAGGTGAAATTCTGGGCGCTCCAGACCACCGAGAGCAAGCACCAGTTGAGGTCGACCGAGTTCGCCCCGGAAACGCCCATAGTCTCGCCGAAACCCGATACCGAGTTTTACCTCACCGGCATAATCCCCGAACAGGACAAGGCGAGCATCATGGTGCGCAAGTGGAAGCCCATCAGCAACAGTTGGGTCATGGAGACCTTTGCGGTCGCGCCGGGCGAACAGATCGGCCGGGTCGTCGTCAAGGACGTCAGGGACACCGCCGGCCGCCTGATACTCGACGGGGCCGGCAGACCGAAGCGGGAACCCGTGGATTTCTCGACGGACTGCGTGTTGCTGGCCAGCAGGTTGCGGCCGAGGTCTTTCGCGACGAGAACAGGCCCCTCGACCGGTGAAAGCTTGTCCGTTGACAATGCCGAATACGTCCTGTATGATTGGCCGCAAATCGTCTATTCGGACCGCAAGGGTGCCCTGCGGGTCAAGTGGAAAGGCTCTGCGGAATCGAGTTAGCCGATACACGGACCTGACAATCTAGAGGAGTTTTCTTCGAGGCTGGCGTCGGTGCCCTGACGGGATACGGACGCAGCCGCTGTTTGTGGCGTGCACGGTGGCCGCGGTACCGCATGGGGCCGCTACGAGGTTGAGGTGCTTTTCGGAAGGCCCGATGTGAATGAGACTTTCCATCGCTTGCGCGGTCGAAAGGAGGAAAAGTTGAAGAAGGCAATTGGTGTCGGTCTGTTCCTCGTGGGCTTCGTGGTGGCCCTGAACTTCTCCTTGCCCGTGATTGCCCAGGCGGAGAAGCAGGCGCCCGTGGCGGCCTCCACGACCAAGGACCTTCTCCTGGAGAAGGTGGAAAGCGCCAAGGCCCTCTACAAGGACGGCAAACTCGACGAAGCCGAGAAAGCCTTTCTGGCTGTGCGCAGCGAGGCGGCCGCGTCCGGAGTGGACCTCGGCAAGTCCGTCGAGAAGACCATCGACAAGGACCTTGCCGCCATCCAGGAACAACGGCTGCAGATGAAAAAGGACGCGCTCCTCGCGCGTTTCAAGGACGCCGAAGGCCTCTACAAGGACGGCAAGTACGACCAGGCCGAAAAGGCCTTCCTCGAAGTGAAAAAGGATGCGGAGTCCCAGGGGGTCGACCTCGGTTTCTGGACCACGCGTTCGCTTAACTCCTACATAAACAAGTCCCGCAAGGAGATTGAAGCGGCCGCTGCGAAGGCCGAACAGGCCGCCAAGGCCGCGACCGAGGAGAAGGCAAAGGCTGCGTCCGAGGGGATGAAGGAACAACTGCTTGCGAAATTCAAGCAGGGCGAAAGCCTCTACAGGGAAGGCAAGTATCTCGATGCCCGGACAATCCTCCAGGAAGTGAGCGACGCCGCCAATACCAACGGAATATCGTTCGGTTCCTCTACCGACAAGAAACTGCGCAAGTACCTCGAGGACGCCAACGCGAAGATAATCGAAGCAGCCAAGAAGAAAGAGGCCGAGCGGGTCGTTGACGCGCAGGAAAAGGTCAAGACCGATCTTCTGGCTAAGTTCGCGGACGGCGAAGCCCTTTACAAGGAAGGCAAGTACGCCGAGGCCAAGACGATATTCGAAAAGATAAGGGATACCCAGACGGCGCAGGACGTAAGCCTCGGGTATTTCAAGAACCGGAGCGTGACCTCGTACATTTCCAAGTGCGACTCCCAGATAGCCAAGGCCGCCGAAACAGAGGCCGAGAAACTCGCCGAACAAACGGCCGCGCAGAAGGCCGCCCTTGAAACCCAAGAGGCTACGGCTAAGGCCGAGAAGGAAGCATCCGAGAAGGCCGCTAAGGAGGCCGAGGCGAAGGAATTGGCCGAGAGCAAGGCCGCTGCGAAGGCCGAGCAGGCGAAGTCGAAGGCCGAGAAGGAAGCATCCGAGAAGGCCGCCAAGGAGGCTGAGGCGAAGAGAATAGCCGACAAGAAGGCCACCGAGCAGGCCGAGCAGGCGAGGTTGAAGGCCGAGAAGGAAGCGTCCGAGAAGGCCGCCAAGGAGGCCGAGGCGAAAAAAGTAGCCGACAAGAAGGCCACCGAGCAGGCCGAGCGGGCGAGGTTGAAGGCCGAAAAGGAAGCGTCCGAGAAGGCCGCCAAGGAGGCCGAGGCGAAAAAAGTAGCCGACAAGAAGGCCGCCGAGGCCAAGGTCAAAGAGGAAGCCGCCAGCCGCGAAGAATTCAAGAAGAAACTCCTCGATCAATTTACTCGGGCGGAGAAACTCTATAAGGACGGCAGGTACGCCCAGGCCAAACCTCTGTTCGTTGACGTCAAGAGCGTCAGCGAGGCCTCCAATATATCGCTTGGATTTTGGACGACGCGCAGCCTCAACGGTTATCTCGGCAAGATAGACAAGAAGATCGCCGAGTCCGAGGCGAAAGAGGCAAAGGCGCAGGTCGCCGAGAAGGCGCCCGAAAGACCCGAGGAAAGGCCCGCAGAAGCCCCCGTTGTGACGGAGAAGGAAACCAAGGTCGTTGAGAAGGCGCCCGAAAAAGAGACAAAGGTCGTCGAGAAGGCTCCCGAAAAGGCCAAGCCCGAGGCCGCAGTGGACACCGAAGCCGCCAGGAAGGCTAGGGCTCAGGCTGCCTACACGGCTGGCATCGCGGCCTACAGAAGCAACGATCTGAAGACAGCGCAGCAGTACGCCTACCAGGCGCTGGCGCTGATGCCCGAGTACGTTGAGGCGTCGATTCTGCTTGAGACCGTGAACCAGAAGCTGGCGGCGATAACGCAGCCGAAGGACCCCTTTGAGGCGAAAGTCGAGGCCGAGCGCCAGGCGCGCGAAAGCGAAATACGCAACTACCTCTCCCAGGCCCGCAAGGCGAAGATGGAGAAGAACTACCGCGTGGCGGAGGGCTTCGCCGCACAGGCGAAGATGACCGCGGAGGCCAACGTACAGTACGGTTTTGAGAACTACATCAGGGAGGCCAACGACCTGCTCCAGCAGATTGCGCCGGAGGTCGCCCAGGAAAAGGCCGAAGCCGACAGGCGAAAAGAGGACGAGGCGGCGAAACTCCTCAAGCAACAACAGGGCGCGACGGCGAGCCGCGTGGAACTCGACGTGAACGCATTGATGGCCCGCGCCAACGATCACATCAAACTCGAGGACTACACGGCCGCGGCGGCGGACCTCGAGGCCGTGCTCAAACTCAAGCCCGACTACGCGTACGCGAGCGTGCTCGGCGAACTGGTCGAACAATGGGCCGCGCAGAAAGTCCAACGCGACGCGGAGACCGCGCGGCTTGCTTCCATCCGCAAGCTCAACGCCGACATATCGGAGAAGATGGTCTTCGCTATTTCGCCCGAGTACCAGTACCCACCTCACTGGAAGGAGCAGACGGCGGGGAGAGGCATTTACATGGGCACGCCGACATCGCAGCCGCTCGAAGAATCGATCTATCGCCAGAGGAAGCTGCAAATGCCCACGGGGAGTCTGGCCGCCCAGGAGGTCGAGAAGAAACTGCAGAAACCGATCCCGTATTTCGACTTCACCGGTCAGCCCTTCATGGCGATGGTCGAACTGCTGCGGACCACCGGCGGTTTCAACATAGTCGTCGACCCCCTGGTCATGCCCGGTCCCGAGCAGACCATCACGCTCCAGTTGACCGACGCAACCATAAAGACCATCCTCGACCTCGTAACGCAGCAGGTCGGCCTCAAGTGGACCGTGCGCGAGAACTACGTCTACATTTCAGATGAGGCCGGAATCGCCCGGCTCAGCGTCACGGGTACGCAACTCGTGATAATATACGACGTGCGCGACCTCATCGTTCCCATCCAGGACTACACCTCCACGGGCATCGGTCGAGGCGCAGGCGGCGCCGGCGGAGGCGCCCGCGGCGGCGGTGGCGGTGGTGGCGGAGGCGGAGGCGGCGGTGGTGGCGGAGGCGGCGGCGGTGGCGGTCGCTTCTTCGGCGGCGGCCCCTTCGGTGAGGGCGGGGGCGCAGGCGGGGCAGGCGGTGGCGGTGGAGCTGCTGCCGGCCGCGGTGGCGCAGGAACCGCCCGCGGCGGCCAGGGCGCAAATCCCGACCAGGCCGGTTTCGACCTCGCCACTCTCATCATGCAAACAGTCGACAGGACCGTCTGGAACGTGCCGCCCGAGATGTACGTGGTCACGTATTCCATCGGCGGCCGGCTCATAGTCTACGCCCAACCGGAAGTCCAGCAGCACGTCGTTGATTTCCTGACGCAGTTGAGGGAGATCCGCGCCATCTCGGTGCTTATCGAGGCGCGCACGATCACAGTTACCGACGCCTGGCTCAACGCCTTTCAGGCGGAATACCCGCTTTTGGACCTCGTGGCGCAGGACTACACCGGTCCCTTCACGTCGTTGTCGGCTTCGCTCGGCGCATCCGGCGAGCTCCCCCAGGGCGTCGTTACCGGCATAAGCACCGACTTCGCGTTCGGAGGGACGACCCCCGTCGCGGGCGCCGTGGTATCGGGATTCAGGTTCGGCTTCGACTATCTTGACGGAATAGAACTGCAGGCCGTCTTCCGGGCAATCGAGAAGTCCCAGAACGTCCAGGCGTTGGATATGCCGCGGCTCATGCTTGCCAACGGTCAAATGGGATACCTGCAGTCCACCAGAACGTTCGATTACATATCGGAGATCAACGCGACAGTCGCCGAAAGCGCGGTGGGTTACACCGTCACCAGGGCTACGATGTCGGTCGGCACGGCGATCCAGATAAGGCCCGTCGTGAGTTATGACCGCAAGTACGTGCAGTTGGACGTGCTTCCGGATATCAACAGCCTGATCAGCATAAATCCTTACGTTTTCCCGAGCTCCAGCGGCGACATAACGCAGCAGTTGATCACGACGTCGGAAATATCGCTCAGGTCGACCGTGAGCATACCCGACGGCGGTACGGCCTTCCTCGGAGGGCAGTCAAAGGCGAGCGAAACCCTCGTCGAGCGCGGCGTACCGATAATCTCCAAGATCCCCCTGATCGGCAACCTGTTCAAGACCAAAGTTGTCATCAAGGATAAGGGTTCGACCCTGTTTTTGATTACTCCGCACATTATTATCCGCGACGAGTACGAGGCGCGTCTGTAACGAAGAAACAAATGCCCAACCACACAGAGGACTGGGCGTGCAAAGGCCCGGTCCTCTGTTTTTCCGAAGGCGCTTCGTGACGATGCCCGCGGCGACATCCAAAGGGCGAGTCCCGGTCGCGGCGGCGGTCGCGGCTGCGGCGGCTCTTGTCGCGTACGCGAACGCTGTCGGCAACGGCGCCACCAACTTCGACGACCTCTGGCAGGTGCTCTCGAACCCGCTGGTCCAACCTCCTTTCACCGTCGACAAGATCACCGGGATCTTTTTTGCCCCCTATCACGGCGAGTACCAACCCGTCAAGCTCTTGTCGTATCTCCTTGACGAAGCGGTCGCGCGCGCGCTTCGCGTGGATCCCAGGCGGGTATTGCACCTTACAAACGTCGTCTTTCACGCCCTGAACACGGCGCTCGTGGCTCTCATTTCCATCGCGGCGGTTAGGGACATGGGCGCCGGCGAACTCCGCGAGCGCGGGACGCTCTTTGTGGGCCTGTTTTCGGGCGTCTATTTCGCCCTGCACCCGATACACGTCGAGTCGGTTGCCTGGATCTCCGGGCGCAAGGACGTCCTGTGTTTTTTCTTCATGGCCGCGAGCTTGTTGGCCTTTCGGCGCGCCGCGGTCGGCGGCCGGACCGCCGCGGCCGCGCTGTCGGTGGTCCTGTTCGCGCTGGCCCTGGCCTCGAAGGCCACTGTCCTGACGTTTCCGCTTATCGTGTTTGTCTACTGGATGCTTGCGGGACGGCCCGGTGGGCGCACGGCGGTCGTCGCGATCTTCGCGCTGGCCCTGCTTGCCGCGTCGTACGCTGTCTTCGGCGCAAGCGTCGTCGCGCGGGAGGGTTATTCGGCGGGCCCGTCGGGAGGGTCCTATTTCGTTCACCTGCTTACGGTCGTGAAGACCTTCCCTTTCTACATGCGAAAGATGTTTTTCCCCGAGGGCCTGAGCGCCGTGTATCCGACCGTCGCCGCAAGGGGGCTTTTCGACCCGGCGGTCTGGTGGGGGGCGGCGATGATACTGGCCCAACTCGCGATGGTGGTATTCATCAGGGTCAGGATGGTCCGGTTCATCGTGCTGTGGTACCTCTTGGGCCTCGTGCCCGTGCTCCAGATAGTCCCGATGCCGGTGCCCTCGATATCCCCCGACCGGTATGCCTATATTTCGTCTGTGCCGTTCGCGCTGGCGGCGGCCGTGATACTCTGGCAGGTGAGGCGCAGGCTCCTCGAGCGCGGGGCCGTCGCTGTGGCATCGATACTCGTGGCCGCGGGGGTCGTGTACGCCGGCGTCCTCGGCGCCGCCACGTGGTCGAGAAACCGCGTCTGGCGCTCGAGCGAAACGCTCTGGCGCGACGTCATCGAAAAGGACCCCTCCAGCCGCTTTGGGCTGGTTAACCTCGGACAGTACTACCTCGAGGCGGGGTACAACGTGCGTTCGCGAGATTTCTTCGTTGGGGCCGTCCAGTCCGATCCCGGATTTATCATGGCTTACTCGAACCTCGCGCTGAGTTACGAGAAAACCGGAGACCTGACGGAGGCGAAGGCGTACTACCAGATGGCGTTGACGAGGCCGTCGTCCCTGACCGAACGCGGCACGCTCGATACCCGGGCGCGCGCGGCGTACGGGCTTGCGCGCATCTACTTCCAGGAGCGTAGGTACCTGACAGCCCGGCGCTACGCCGAGGACGCGATGACTCTTTCGCCGGAATTGGCCGGGCCCGCGCGGTTTTACGCGATGGTCGACGGCGCGATAAAGGAGTCGAAGGCTCTGGCCGACGAGTTCATACGGACCGGCGACGCGCTGGCCGAGGCCGCGCCGGACAAGGCGATCAACCTCTACACGAAGGCCGCTGACGCGGCGCTCGAATACGACGAGCCCGTAATCAGGCGGGCGAACCTCTACAGGAGGCTCGGCGAACACCAGAGCGCGTTCGATGACTTCGCGCTCGCGGCCGCGCTCGGAGCGCACGGCGCCCGGTTCGACTACGAATACGGCGTCGCGGCGCTTCACCTCGCTCGCTATGATGCGGCCGCGGAGCGCCTGTCGATGGCGCTGGCCGAGGAGCCGTCCATGGAGGATGCGAGCGTCAAACTCGCGATCGCCAAGGCCTACCTCGGCGAACCCGCTCAGGCCCTCTTGATCCTCAGGGACGTGCTCGAAAAGGACCCCGGCAACGAGGAGGCCAAGAAGAACTTCGACGCTATCAAGTCCCTCGTCGAGCAGAGCCCGAAAGGGGCCGGCGATGCGGCAAAGTGAAGCGCCCGCCGTCTCCGTCGTCATCCCGATGCGAAACGAGGGTCAGTCGGTCGACGAACTGCTCTCGCGCCTGGACGCGGCGCTGGCGGGCGTTAACGGCGGTTTTGAGGTCGTGGCGGTGGACGACGGCTCGACGGACGACACCTGGGCGCGCCTCAGGCAAAACGCCCCGGCGCGGCCGTGGCTGCGCGGGATCGCCCTCGCCCGGCCCTTTGGACAGCATCCGGCGACCTTTGCCGGACTGCGCGCGGCGCGCGGCGGGGTGATAGTCACGATGGACGCCGACCTGCAAGTCGATCCCGAAGATATCACCCTGCTCGTGGCAAAGGTCGCCGCGGGCACGGACGTCGCCTTTGGCGAGAGGGCCCACGCGGGCGAGGGTTTTTTTCGCGAGCAGTTCGGCGGCGCGATAAAGCGTTTTTTCGCACGCCGCGCCGTAGGCGCTCCTCCCCCGGGGATATCGACGTTTCTCGCTGCCCGGCGGGAATTGGTTGAAGCGGCGCTTACGTTCGAAAAGGGCCGCCCCGTCACACCCTACCATCTTATGCTTGCGGGGCCCTGCAGCGCCAATGGCGTCGCCGTGCGCGAAAGGCCCCGGCCGAGGGGCAGTTCGAAGTACAATCTCGCGCGCTTCGTGCGGCTCGGTATGGATATCTTTTTCGGGTATTCGACCGTCGTTGAGGGGACGCTCTTGATGCTCGCCGCCGCCGTGCCCGCGGGCACGCTGGTGT
>Ga0172362_10001138_pt1 | contig 22569 bp, 17 predicted proteins | sample LakKivs1_kivu2a2_FD_114534 | JGI IMG/M metagenome (GOLD analysis project Ga0172362, IMG submission 114534) | Sediment microbial communities from Lake Kivu, Rwanda - Sediment s1_kivu2a2 | ecosystem: Environmental > Aquatic > Freshwater > Lake > Sediment | place: Rwanda: Western Province, Lake... | reverse complement strand
CGGACAGGTCAGCTGTTCCTGGGAGAAAAGAGACCGCAAAATAATGATGGAGGTCGTCATCCCGATGGGCAGCCAGGCTGAAATTTACCTGCCGGTATTTAAGCTCCGAAACTTTAAACTTTATGAGGGACAGACGCTGCTCTGGGCTGATAATCAGCTCCAGAGGAAAATTTCCGGTCTCGAAGATCTCCAGCTCAAGGGCGGAAATTTTATCATCAAGGTCGGTTCTGGCCGGTACCTGTTTGTGCTCGAGGGAGACTGACCCGATTAATTTGGAAAGGCAAAAATCAACCGCCCTGGCGGAAAAAATTAAGCCCTGAAATTTCCGGGCTCAGGAGAAAAGCTTGCCTTCTGTATAGATATGGTATCGGTGGCCCAAATCGCTTGTCCCTCAAAACAGGGTCTTTGGTCCGGGAAAAGATTCCCGAGTTTCCCTTTTGCCTTTTCTCATGTCCCCGATTTATTCCTTAAAGAAAGCGCCGCCACCACAAAGTAAAACAGAGACAGAAGAAGAAACCAGAACTTGAAAGAATCCGACCGCAACCGGCCGCTGAAGTTAAGCCAGGACAAGACGAGACAGGCAACCAGGGTCACCACCGACATTAATTTGAACCAGCTAATTTTCATAGGCTTTATCCTTTTCCACGGCTAATTTTCTGCCGCCCGCCGGCAGGTTCAGCAGCAGGTAAAGAACCACAGCAAAGAAATAACCGGGCAGCCAGCGAAAATAAAGATGGATTGGCAGGGCAAAGGCAAAAACCAGGCTGCCAACCCAGACGAGAAGGACTTTCCAGTTGAAGACAGATTGCTTCTTTTCTGCCTGATACCGGGGCAGGCCCAGCTCTGGAAACAGCCAGTGTTCGGTAAAAACCACCGCCCCGATGGGCATCAGCACCAGCCCGTAAATGGCCACATAGTCCAGAAGCTTCATAAAAAACAGGGGAAAACAGGACAGAACGGACGTGACCAGACCGGCCGCCAGGGTAATCTTCCAGCGCGGCCAGCCGGTAACCGTCTGAAGGGCCAGACCCGCCCGGTAAAGGGTCGGGTTGGCGGTTGTCCAGCCGGCCAGCATAACCGCAACGGCTCCAGCCAGGCCCAGGGCTTCAAAAGCCATCTTTCCCGGGTGCATTTCGCGACCGATTGCCGCCACCATCACCCCGGAGCAGACCCAGGCCAGAAAATGGCCCGAGTACATGCCAAAAGCGGAATAAAAGCCATAGGTCCATTTCCTGGCGTAACGAAAAAGGGCCATGTCGGACAGACCGACATGCATCGCCAGGTTGCAGAACCAGGCGAAGAAGACGACGTGCCAGAAATTGAACTGTTCCTGCCCGGCCGTGGCCAGACCGTTCCAGATTTTGCTGGTGGCCACCTCCCAGAAGTTGCTGAAATCAGGCCTGACCCCGAGCTTGGGCAGAGTAACCAGTGCCCCGGCGATAAAACACAGGAATATCCAGGGCGAGGCCACCACGGCAAACCGGCCGAGCTTCTCAAACCCGAGTATGGCCAGCAGGGTGAACAGAAAGCCCAGCCCCAGGCAGATCAGCACCCAGAGGGCGTTTTTTGGCAGAATATCATTCAGTCCGGGAACTTTCATTCCGAAAGCCAGACCGACGGAAGTGGCTGAAACCGATATCATGGCTCCAGCCAGTATACAGTAGAGAAAGGCATTGGCCAGATTATAGATCATAGTGACCCCGGGACCGGCAATCCGGCGCAAATACCAGTAAAGGGTGAGCCTGGTATCGACAGCAATCGGCGCGCAGAGAAATGTCCAGCTCAGCACCGCCAGCAGGTTGCCGAGCAGTAATCCGAAAAGCAAATCGGTGGCCTTCAATCCATGGAGCACAAAGAAAGCCCCGATTACAAATTCGGTGGCCGCCACGTGCTCACCGGCAAAGATGCTGGCAAACAGAACTCCCTTTTTGAACTTGTCCGGGGTAACCGCTTCCCGGTCAAATTCATACAGACTGTCCATTCGGGCAGCAATTCGAGAAAGGTCAACAGCCATTCTGCTCCGCTCCTTCCTTAACAATTATTGTTTTGAAGCCGGAAGCTTCCTATCGCGTTCTTTTTATCAGCTCATCCAGCTCCCGCTGTTCAGCCGGGGGAGGAACCGAAAGACCCGTTCTTTATATTTCAGCAGGTAATCCCGGGCCCGGACCTTATCACCTTTTTCGAGATAGGCAAAACCAAGGTTGTAGAGAACCTGGTCCAGGCCGGGGTCAAACTGGAGAGCCTGAAGCCAGCAGGTTATGGCTGCCTCGGTGTTGCCGGCAGTTTTGTAGGCGGCACCCAGTCCGTTATAAGCAGGTGCGTAAGCCTGGTTTCTGGTAATGGCTTCCTTGAAACTGTCCATCGCCCGGGTCAGGGTCTCCCGGTTTTGTTCCAAACGGGCCTTCATCAGCAGGGCAAAACCTCGGTTGCTCAAAGCGGCCGGAAAATCCTGGTCGATGGCCAGAGCTTTTTCCAGAAACTGCAGAGCTTCCTCGTACTTCCCCAGTCCGACAAAGGCTGCTCCCAGAGAGTTCCAGATTTCCGGGTCGTTCTGTGCCTGGGGGAAGGTGCCGGCCAGGTCAGCCGACCCGATCACCTCCTCATATCTTCCCATCTGCAGCAGGGTGCTTATGTAAGCCAGAAAAATCGTATAATTGCCGGGCAACTTTTCCAGCCCCCGCTTCAAAATACCCAGAGCTTCTTCTGGACGTCCGGTTTCGAGAAAAAGCGAAGACAGGTAGCTGTAGGACAGGTCATGGTCTTCCTTTTCCCGGAGATTGGCCTGGAGCAGACTGACGGCTTCCTGAACCCGCCCCTTCTGATGAAACAGGCTCATAGCTTCTTCGGCCCGGTTTTCATAAGGCATAAAGTTTTTGACATCGTCGGAGGGTTTAAAATCCCGGCCGACGGTGGCCGCTCCACCCAGATAGCCCAGACTTCTAAGTCTGTCCAGACTCTCTTTTGACGGAGAAACCCTGGCCGCAGCCGCTTCCGGTCGGGCTGCTGCCCTGGAGAGTGAAGAGAGCAGCTGACGTTCAAGCTTCAGGTCGCGACCGGGAGCCAGGTTGTCAAGCTCCTTAAAATCTTTTTCCAGGTGATAGAGCTCGGGGACCGGTGAATCTATGAACTTAAGAGGATAATCAATGTAACCGACAATCGGAGCCCAGCCGCGGCTGTAGTAAGGATACAGGGATTCAAAATAAACGGGCCTGGCGGAAAGCTTTTTCCCCTTCAGGGCCGGGAGAAGCGACCTTCCCTGGAGACCGGGAGGAGTTTTAAGCCCCACCAGCTCACAGACTGTGGGAAAGATATCAACGTGAGATACCACAGCCGATTCGCTTCTTCCTCCCTTAAAGCCAGGAGTCCGAATAATCAGAGGAACATGCAGCGTGGAATTATAGGCCAGGTAGCCGTGTGTTTTTTCCCCGTGCTCCCCCAGCGATTCACCATGGTCGCTGGTCAGGATAATTACTGTCATCTCGAGAAGATTGTTCTGCCGGAGAAAAGAAAAAAGCCGGTCCAGTTCCCGGTCGACATAGGCCACTTCCCCATCATAAGGATTTCCCAGGAAATCGGAGCGAAAAGGTTCCGGAGGCAAATAGGGATAACGAGGGTCGAACACATGGACCCAGAGAAACCAGGGGGCGGAAGCAGTCTTCAGCCAGCCGAGGGCCCGGTCAACCACTTCCGAGGCCGGTCTTTCTACAAACACCGGCCGGCTGAAATCCTGAGTTCCGTAGTCGTCATCATAAAGGGAAAAGCCACGGTTGAGGCCGAACCGCCGGTCGAGGGGATAAGCCCCGACGACGGCGGCAGTCTCATAACCCGATTGCTGGAAGACTTCAGCCATGGTGGGAAGTCCTTCCGGCACCACAAAATTGGCGTTGTCATGAACCCCGTGATAGGGCGGCAGCACCCCCAGGAAGATGTTGGCATGGGAAGGCAGGGTGGTTGTCGTGTGGGCAAAACACCTGATGAATCTGATGCCCTCAGCCGCCATCCGGTCAATTCCGGGCGTGCTGACGCTGGTCGCCCCGAAGGAAGATAGACGGTCGGCCCTCAGGGTGTCTATGGTGATGATCAGGCAATTCATCTTCTGGCGCTGAGGGGCTGGAGACTGACTGCAGGAAAGAAAAGTCGCCAGGCAGGTCAGCATGGTAGACAGAAACACCGCTCTCCTGATTCGGAACGCGCCAGGCCTGATTCTCATTTTTTTTCCGCGGTTATGATATAAAAAGAAAAAGATTTTTTCAAAATGGAGACAAGAACAAGTCCTGGTAACTTCGGGTCGGCTGCCAACCCGCGCCAGATCTGATCTTCTCCCTCCTGCTCCATCCTGGCCCGACCTGAGCTATAATCAAAGAATCAAATACAATCATAAGGCCCGGTGGCCGCTGCCGGTTTCCGGGTGAAGGAGGAAGGCGTGGGCAGATATGAAGAATTTGTCCGTTTTCGCCAGGAAATGAACAAAAAAATCCTGGATGAAGGAACTCTGGAAATCAGAAGGTTTTTCGGCCTTGACGGGCAAACTTACCGGGCTGGAGCCCTGGACGAAAAAACCAAAGAACTTATGGGGCTGGTGGCTTCGATGGTGCTCCGCTGCGACGACTGCATCAGCTACCATATCATTCAAGCGCTGGAAAAAGGGGCAACCCGGGAAGAGCTATTCGAGACCTTCTCCATTGCCCTGGTGGTGGGCGGTTCTATTGTCATCCCTCATTTGAGGAGAGCGGTGGCCTTTCTGGAAGAATTGAAAGAGCGGGCCGGCCGTTAAGCGGCGGCCAGTTGAGCCGGGCTAGCCGCTGTCAGCAGGAGCCAGGTTGACAGTCCGGAGCGGTCAGAGTATTCTTATTGCCTGAAAAAGAGGGCTGACTGGATTTTTTCACCGTTGAGTTCGGGACGGAGAGAAAGCCAATGTTTCAAAGACTGGTCAAAAGAACGGTCTGGCTGCTGGTCATTCTCCTCTTCCTGTCAGTCGAGACTTTCCCGGCCGGAAACAGGAAAGCACAAAAGAAGGAAGTAGAAAAATTTGTGGCCGGATTTTCTCTCGCCGTCCCGGCCAGGAGTACCCCCAGCGTTGTCGATAGCCATCAGGAATCCTCTTCTGTCCTCTTTTCATTGTCCGGGAATGATAATAATCCGGGAGGTGAATTTTTTCTGCCCATCCCGGAATTTGAACGGGTGAGAAATTACCGCCCGCGCTGGGGCCGGGCCGGGCTGGAATTTGCTCTGCTGATGTCCTATTCCCAGGCCCGTTACTGGATCAGGTACTCCCGCTTCATAGAAGACTGGCAGTTCAGGCTGACCTGGGCTGACCAGAAACGCCGGTTTTTTACCACCGAAGCTCTGCGTTTTGATTCCAACGCCTTTTACCTGAACTGGCATCACGCTTTTGCCGGGATGATCTATTATGAATTTGCCCGCACCAACAGCCTGAGCTTCTGGCAGTCGGCGATATTTTCGATCGGAGGATCTCTTTACTGGGAATATCTGGTCGAATGGCGCGAGGTCATTTCCATTAACGACAACCTGATGACCGGGCTGGGCGGACTTTCGCTGGGAGAAGCCTGGTTTCAGATGGGCCGGTATTTTCATAATTCGCAAAACCCGGCCGGCCGTCTGCTGTCCTGGTTGAATCCCTTCCTGAAAGTCAACGGCTGGCTCGACCGGAAAAAACCGCTTTCGGCCTATCATCACAATTACAACCAGGCCGCCCAGGATGTTTACCTTTTTCTGGGTTACCGGAATGCTCCCATTTCGGCCAGTCCGGCTGAGAATACCGGCAACCTGGCTCTCAGTCTCCATTCGAGAATAATCACCGACAGCAGCTATGGCCTCCCCGGCCGGGTGGACGAAAAATTTTCCAGTCCTTTTTACAGCCAGCTGGACTTTGATTTTATGTTTCACGGAACCACCCGGGAAGAACTGGGAGTTACGGCCAAAATCGTACCGCTCGGCCGTTTCAGGCAGAATATTTCTCCGGACAGAAAGGGCTTCAGCCTCTACTACGGCCTGGGCTCAGCCTTTTTTCAATATGTAAAAAGGCCTATTACCGATTACGATGCCGGGCAGATTCCAGTCAATAAACCCGAAGATTTTCATTTTGAACTGCCACGTGATTTCCGCGATAAACTGGCGGCTGTTCATCTGATCGGACCGGTAGCTGAGGTCGTCTGGTACTCAGGTCCCTGGAAGTTCAGATTGAAAGCAGAGGCCTACCCCAGCTTCGGGATGATCAATTCCCTTCCGCTTAACAGGTTTTCAGAAGACCATGATATCCGCGGCTTGAAGACTACCGTCAAATTCTACGGCTACCATTATGCCTTCGGGCCGGCCCTGGAGTCTCTGGCTGAAATTCATTTCCGCCAGCTGCGGCTTTCAGCTTTTTTCAGCTACGTTTATTATCGTTCGCTTCAGGGTCTTGACCGGTATCAGACTCTGCCAGAGAACGAACAGATCCTGCCTTTAACCGATGACTCAGTTCTTTTAGACTCCAGATGGCATTATGGCGCCGCTTTCGAGGTCAGAATCCCCCGCACACTCTTTTCCCTTACCGGATCAATAGAGGGGGTTAGAAGATGGGGCCGGGTGCACGAACTGGAAGAGAGAACTCTCGAAAAGCGATATTATCTGGGGCTGAAATACCGGATCTGATTCCCTCCAGTCGGCCTCGCCGCTCCCCGAAGCTTGCCCTATTATATCCTTTTCTGGTCAGGTTGATAAACCCTTTTCCCCCTGCCGATCTGTCAGCACCGGGACCAGCCCTCTGCCCTTAAACCCGGCTAAATGTCATCGTCCAATCCTGTTTCATGTTAACAAGACCGGAAAAACGTGTTAAAATGATTTATAACATAAGGAAAAAATAATGGCCAAAAAGAATAGATCTCCAAGGAATTTAATTTTCTGGGTGGTCTCTCTCGTTCTTCTGATTCTCCTCTGGAGTTTTTTCCCGACCGGTCCCAAGGCCAGGGAATTCACCTTTTCCGAGTTCATGGACCAGGTTGAGCAAAAAAATGTCCAGGAAGTTACCATTCAGGATAATCAGGCTCAGGGTAAACTTAAGGACCTGACCAGCTTCAAGACCACTCTGCCTCCCCAGTACGCTGACCTGATCAAAGTTCTCCGCGAAAATCAGGTTAACATTGTGGTCAAAGACACTTCTCGCAGCAACTGGCTGGCCATCCTGCTTAATTGGTTCCCCATCCTGCTCCTGATCTTTTTCTGGTTTATGTTCATGCGCCAGATGCAGGCTGGCGGCAACAAAGCCATGTCCTTCGGCAAGAGCCGGGCCAAACTCTTCTCACCGCTGCAGAAGAAGATTACCTTCAAGGATGTAGCCGGGGTGGATGAAGCCAAGGTCGAGCTCCAGGAAATAATCGAATTCCTGAAAGACCCTCGTAAGTTCCAGAGGCTGGGGGGAAGGATTCCCAAAGGAGTGCTGCTGGTGGGAGCCCCGGGGACCGGAAAGACCCTGCTGGCCAGAGCAGTGGCCGGAGAAGCTAACGTCCCTTTCTTTTCAATAAGCGGTTCTGACTTCGTGGAAATGTTTGTCGGCGTGGGCGCCTCCCGGGTTCGCGACCTGTTCGATCAGGCCAAGAAACACGCTCCCTGCCTCATCTTCATAGACGAAATCGACGCTGTCGGACGCCAGCGCGGAGCCGGATTGGGCGGCGGGCATGATGAAAGAGAACAGACTCTGAACCAGCTGCTGGTGGAAATGGACGGGTTCGACTCCAATGAAGGCATCATCGTCATCGCCGCCACCAACAGGCCTGATATTCTGGATATGGCCCTGCTGCGGCCCGGAAGGTTTGACCGGCGAATAGTGGTGCCGATGCCGGATGTCAAGGGGCGCGAAGAAATATTAAATGTGCATCTGCGCCAGGTGCCTCTGGCCGAAGACGTGGACCTGAAGGTAATCGCCCGCTCGACTCCCGGCTTTTCCGGAGCTGACCTGGCCAACTTAATCAACGAGGCTGCCCTGCTGGCTGCCCGCAAGGGCCAGAACAGCGTTACCATGAAGGATATGGAAGAGGCCAAGGACAAAGTGCTGATGGGTGTTGAACGACGGAGCATGATCATCAGCGACGAAGATAAGAGGAATACAGCTTTTCATGAAGCCGGGCATGCCCTGGTCGCTGCCCTGATTCCTGAGGCTGACCCCATTCATAAGGTTACGATCATTCCCCGGGGACTGGCCCTGGGCTTAACCCAGCAGTTGCCCCTGTCTGACCGTTATACCTATACCAGTGATTACCTGGAAGCCCAGCTGGCAGTGCTGATGGCCGGACGGGTAACCGAAGAGATGATCCTGGGCAAGATTACTACCGGCGCAGCTAACGACCTGGAAAAAGCCACTGAAATTGCCAGGAAGATGGTCTGTCAGTGGGGTATGTCGGATCTCGGTCCGCTGTCCTTTGGCGAGAGAGATGACCTCATCTTTCTCGGCCGGGAACTGGCTGCTCACAAGAACTTCAGCGAACATACGGCGGAGCTGATTGACGCCGAGGTTAAGAAAATAATCAGCCGCTGCTACGAGCGGGCCCGGGATCTGATCGAAAAAAACCGGGACAAACTGCTGAGGATTGCCGAGGCTCTGCTGGAAAAGGAAATTCTGTCTTCGGATGAAATAAATGAGCTGATTAACGGACAGCCCAAGACCCGGAAAGAAACCGGCGCCGAAATAACTCCGGAAGAACTGGTGCTTAACAAGACGTCCGAATGATGGTTTCAGAAGAGCGGGAGGAATGGCCCTGGCCGAGATTAAAAAAGATAACCACGAGATAACAGAGCGCTTCTACACCATAGATATCCGGGGTCAGAAACTGACCCTCGGACCCGAGCCCTGGCTGGCCGGAATTCTGAATGTTACCCCGGATTCCTTTTCTGACGGCGGCAAGTATCTTGAACCAGAAAGAGCGGTGGAGCGGGCACTGCAGATGGTAGAACAGGGAGCCAGGATCATAGACATCGGCGGGGAAAGCACTCGACCGGGTTCTGGAGAAGTTCCAGAAGAAGAAGAGCTGACCAGGGTCATCCCGGTACTAAAAAAACTCAGACCACAGACCCGGGCTTTAATTTCCATAGATACCAGAAAGAGCCGGGTGGCGGCGGCCGCCCTGGAAGAGGGAGCTGACCTGGTCAACGACATCAGCGCCCTGCGACACGACCCGGAAATGGCCGGGCTGGTGGCCCGGGCCGGCGTTCCGGTCATATTGATGCACATGCTGGGCACACCGGAAACCATGCAGCTCAACCCGCAGTACGACGATGTCATGTCGGAGATCAAGAATTTTTTACTGGAAAGAATCAGGCGGGCGCAAGAAAGCGGAATAACCGGCGAGCGGATTATAATCGACCCCGGCATTGGCTTCGGCAAAAAACTGCAGCACAATCTCACTCTTCTGAATCGCCTGAATTATTTCCTGGACCTGGGCAAGCCGCTCCTGGTCGGACCTTCCAGAAAATCTTTCCTCGGCCTGATTCTGGAGGAACCAGCGGAGAGGAGACTGGAAGGAACTCTGGCCGCGGCTGTCCTCTGCTGGCTCCGGGGAGCAGCCATCATCCGGGTGCACGATGTCCTGGAAACAAAAAAAGCTTTACTGGTAGCCCGATCTATAGTAAAGGAAGAAAGGGTGGTTGATTAAGATGCTGGAAAACCTGCTTGTCATTCTGAAGCACATGCAGTTGACGGATATCCTGGACATTCTGCTGCTGGCTTTTATCCTCTACTCCATCTTTGTGCTAATCAAAGATACCAGAGCTTATCAGGTTACCTGGGGCATCCTGCTGGTATTGTTTTTCTTCCTTTTAACCCAGTGGGCCCGGCTGTATGTTTCCAACCGGATAATCAAGTCCTTTATAAATTACCTGATCATTGCTATCATCGTCCTTTTCCAGTCGGAGTTGAGACGCTTTTTTGCGGCCATAGGTTCCCGAACTTTCCGCAAACCGCTCAAGATATACTCTCTGAAGGAAAAACTTGACGACATCCTCCAGGCAGTTGATTATATGTCCCGCAAGAAAATCGGGGCCCTGATAGCCATTGAAAAGGAAATCGACCTGTCGTCCTACGCTGAACGCGGCACGCCCGTTGAAGCTCTGGTCTCCAAGGATCTGCTGGTCAGCATCTTTTTCCCCCGCTCTCCCCTGCACGACGGGGCGGTCATCATACGCGGTAACAAAATCATTGCCGCCGCCTGCCTGCTGCCCTTACCCCAGACCCATACTCTGGGCGATAATTTTGCTACCAGAACCAGACATCTGGCCGCTCTGGGCCTGGCCCAGCAGACCGACGCTGCGGTTATCGTGGTAAGTGAGCAGACCGGAGAGATTTCTCTGGCCTTGAGCGGACAGATTGAAAAGTTGTCGGGCAAAGAGGCTCTTAAAAGCAGGCTCAACGAATATCTGAGAATAAGATGAAAATGATGATAAAAGAAATCTTCCTCCGAAACTGGCAGTTAAAGGTTCTGGCTCTTTTCCTGGCCCTGGTGTTATGGATAATTCTGATACCTGAAGAGAAGACCTTTGCCGAAAAAAACCTGACCGTTAACCTGGAGCTGGTCAACATTCCGCCCGAGGTGGAGGTGCTCGAACCTCCCGACACCAGCCTGAATCTGAAAATCAGAGCCAGGAAGCGGCTGATCAACGATCTGAGGTCGGAGAACTTTTCAGCCCAGCTGGATATGAGCCGGGCCAGCATCTACCAGCAGGAATACCTGATAGAGGCGGGGATGATCAAAGCCCCGGCGGGAGTCGAAATTGTCAGCTTCAGCCCGGCCTATGTTCATGTCAAACTGGAAAGAACCAAGAAACTGGAGATGGAGGTAGTGCCGACCATAATTGGCCGGCCTCCCGACGGTTACCGGCTGGCCGGAGTGGAGGTAAATCCGACCAGAGTCATGGTAGCCGGACCGGAAAGCAAAGTCCGGGCACGGGACAAAGTCATTACCAGTCCTATAGACGCTTCAACCCTAACCGCCAGCACCGTGCTGGACGTGGACCTGATTCTTCCCCGTCCCGAGCTCCGGCTGCTCACCCCTTACCCCCGGGCCAGAGTGACCATAAAGATTGAGAAAATTGAATCCAGGACGCCAGGAACCTCAGGAGGTAAACAGCCTGCCGGGCATTCGAATTTTGCCCGGTTTGATTTATAATAACAGCAGGAATCCTCGCAGCCTTGCAGCCTCAACACTAACAAAGGAAGAAAGGAAGACATGCCCCAGCTGTTTGGAACCGACGGATTAAGAGCCAGAGCCGGAGAATTTCCGCTGGATGAAAAATCGGTCATAATGCTCGGCCGGGCGCTGGCCCGCCTGCTGATTCGCCGCCAGCTCCCGCCCCGAATAGTCACCGGCCGCGACACCCGGGAATCAGGAATCTGGCTGGAAGAATGTCTGATTGCCGGCTTCCTGGACGGAGGCGGCCTGGCGGTCTCGGCCGGAGTCATCACCACTCCGGGAATCTCATACCTGGTCAGAACTCATGATTTCAGCGCCGGCGTGGTCATTTCAGCTTCCCATAATCCATATCTGGACAACGGGATAAAAATTTTCTCTCATCTGGGCACCAAGATCCCCGAGGACTGGGAAGACGAGCTGGAGGGTGAGTTAATCCCGGGACTGCTTCCGGCCGGACCTGTCCGCCGGTGCCGCCCCGAGGTCATCCAGGACCTGAAACAGAATTATCTTGATTTCCTGAGGCAGGCCTGCCCGACCAGACCGCGAAGAAAAATGAAGCTGGTTGTTGACTGCGCCAACGGGGCCAGCTCGGAACTGGCTCCGGCTCTTTTTGGCAGCCTGGGCTTCGAACTGGTTGCCATCAACAGCCTTCCCAACGGCAGGAACATAAATAACGGCTGCGGCTCCCTGCATCCTGAACAGCTGGCAGAAAAAGTTGTAACAGAAAGGGCCGACCTGGGGGTGGCTTTTGACGGAGACGCCGACCGGGCGGTCTGGGTGGATGAGCGGGGCAGGATTCTTAACGGGGACCATACCCTGTTTGTCCAGGCTCTTCACCTCAAAGAAAAAAATACTCTGAAAAAAAATACAGTCGTAGCCACAATCATGAGTAATATGGGCCTGGAAAAGATCCTGGAAGAAAACGGAATCAAACTGCTCCGGACCAGGGTTGGCGATAAATATGTCCTGGACGAAATGCTGAAAGGGGGATATAACCTGGGAGGCGAGCAGTCCGGCCATACCATTTTTCTGGACCAGTCGATAGCCGGCGACGGTCTGCTGACCTCGCTCAAAATGCTGGAAGTCATGCTGGAAAAAGAGAAAAGCCTGGCCGAGCTGGTCAAGGATTTCAGGGAATACCCGCAGGTCCTGCTCAATGTCCGGGTCCGGCAAAAGGTCCCCCTGGCCGAAATACCGGGATACGAGAAGACAGCAGCCGAGGTCCGGGAACGGCTGGGAAATAACGGTCGACTGGAAGTCCGCTATTCCGGAACTGAAATGCTGGCCCGGGTGATGATCGAAGGTCCGGACCAGAGCCAGATCGAAGAGCTGGCCGGCAGACTGGCCAGGGTTATCGACAGCCATTGCGGAGCCGGTAAATAGAGCGGAGCGCGAATTCCGCAAAAGGTCAGGCCGGTTGATGATTATCGTCTGGATTTATGAATAAATAATACCAACGGAGGCTATCATGCATCTTTCAGTGAATATCGACCACATTGCCACCATCAGGCAGGCCAGAAAGGCCAGCGAACCCGAGCCGGTGCTGGCTGCCCTGCTGGCGGAACAGGCCGGAGCTCAGGGCATTGTCTGTCATCTGAGGGGCGACCGCCGCCACATCCAGGAGAGAGACCTGAAGCTGCTCCGTCAAACCGTCAAGACCAAGTTAAATCTGGAGATGGCAGCCACGCCGGAAATGCTGGACATAGCCAGGAAAGTCAAACCGGATGTGGTTTCCCTGGTTCCGGAAAGCCCTAACGAGGTCACCACTCAGGGCGGGCTGGATGTGATCGGGAACAGAAAACACCTGACCTCCTTCATTAAGCAGTTGAAGAGGGTCGGAATCAGGGTCAGCATCTTTGTCGACCCCGAACGGCAGCAGATTGAAGCCTGCCGCCAGGTCGGCGCGGACCTGATTGAAATCAACACCGGGAAATACGCGGACAGCAGAAAAGAAAGGGACCGGCAAAAACACCTGGAGGAAGTCAGGCAGGCAGCCTCCTTTGCCCGTGGCCTGGGTCTGGAAGTTCATGCCGGCCATGGCCTTGATTATCACAATGTCCGGCCGATTGTGGAAATCAAAGAAATAACCGAGCTGAGCATCGGATTCGCCATCGTGGCCAGGGCCGCCATCGTCGGTCTGAGCCAGGCAGTTAAAGAAATGCTGGCCCTGATGGAAAGATGACCCAACCTGTTTACGGAACACCTGTCCCGGCCGCTGGAGCGGATAATTAACAAAATTGCTCTCTGCCGTCGGGCTTTCACCGGGTTAAGCCCGCAGTATGGTCTTCCCGCTCTTATTCTGGCCCGCGCCTGCAGATGGGTCAGTCGGATGAATGGTTTCGCCGTTGAATCGTGAAGGCCAGCCCCGGCTGAAAGATTTATATTTCTCAAACCTCAGGACTGCCTTTTGAGTTTTTGATAGAATATAAGACAGCCTATTTGAAGGCACGGTCATGGAAGACTTGAGAGTAAATTTCAAACGACTGCTCCGGGACCTGGACGAACTGGCAACCATCGGCCGGGACCCGAAGGGCGGAATCTCGCGTCCATCATACAGCCTGCCCGACCTGGAAGCCAGGAAATGGCTGAAGAAGAAGATTGAAGAAGCCGGCCTGGTTTACAGACAGGACGGAGCCGGCAATATTTTCGGCCGCCTGAACGGAGCTCAACCGCTGGTGGTTATGGCCGGCTCCCATCTGGACACCGTTCTGAACGGTGGTCCTTATGACGGCTCGGTCGGAGTTCTGACTGCCCTGGAGTGCCTCCGCAGGTTAAAAGAAAAAAATATTTGCCCGGGGAAGACTCTGGAAGTGGTCTCCTTCACCGATGAGGAGGGCAACCTGGTCGGCGATTTTCTGGGCAGCCGGGCTTTTACCGGACAGCTTCTTCCCGGGCAGCTCGGAACTGCCCGTACCCAGTTCGGTCATTCCCTGCCTGAAATCCTGGAGAAAGCCGGCCTGTCGGTGGACTCGGTGGTCGGGGCGGCGGCGGAAAGGCCTGAACTTGCCTCCTTTCTGGAAATTCACATCGAACAGGGCCAGGTCCTGGAGGAAGAGGGCGTCTCCCTCGGGCTGGTCTCTTCCATTGCCGGGAAACGTTACTACCAGGCAACCTTTGTCGGGCGATCTGGACACGCCGGAACCACTCCCCTCGAGTTAAGACAGGATGCCTTCATTACCCTGTCAGACTTTGCCCTGAGAGTCACCCAGCTGGTAGCCAGAAAGTACTACGGTAACACCATCACCATCGGCCGGGTGCTGCTGAAACCGGGGTCGTTCTCAATCATTCCGGGCGAAGCGGATTTTACCCTTGACCTTAGAAGCCAGGAACCAGAATCCCTGAAGGCCATGGAAGAAGAAGTGCTGGCTCTGGCTTCAGAAATAGCCTCAACCAGAGGACTGAGTTTTTATTACAGAATCGCTGACAGCACCGAGCCAGTAAAAATGAACGAGGGACTCCTCGAGATGTTGAAGGGGCTCTGCCGGAAGCTGGGCTACCAGTACCGGCTTCTGCCCAGCGGAGCCGGACACGATGCCCAGATTCTGTCAGCTATCTGTCCGGCGGCCATGATTTTTATTCCCTCGATTGATGGTATAAGTCATTCGCCGGAGGAAGCCATCAACTTTGAAGACCTGGAAAAGGCAGCCAATCTCCTGCTCCAGGCCCTGATCAGCCTGGCCTCCGGGTAGAGGTCAATCGACCTCTCCGGGACCGAGGAAGACTCTTCTCATTTCTTTCAGGAGGGAACGTCTCTTCTTCTCGGCCAGCATCTTTTCTCTGGCTTTCTTCGACCTTTTCCTTTTTTGCCGTCTTATCTTTTCAATTCTCTGCTTATCCTCAGTTTCTTTTCCCAGAATTTTAGCTTCCAGCTTCTCCACCAGCGTTCGCCTGGCCAGGAAACGGTTCAGGGCCTGGGAGCGCTCTCTCTGGCATTTGACTTCAAGGCCCGTGGGTAGATGCTTTAAGTAGACGCAGGTGGCCGACTTGTTAACCTTCTGCCCACCCTTACCCTGGGAGCGGATGAACTTCTCCTCCAGGTCGGAGTCCTTGATGCCCAGCCGGGCCAGGCGCTCGAGAAGGTCTTTTTCTTTTTCTGGTCTTACCGGAAACATTCCCATGTCATTTACTCTCTCCGATTATTTTACAACTAAGGATAATAATGTAAATAACCAGACTCTGCCTTTCAGCCAGGATGCCTCCGGCCGCCGTTCAGAAAATAAATACTCTAACCGGAATGGGACGGACTGGAAGTCGAAGACTGAGTTAAGAAATGACTGGCCACAATGAACGCCTCCGGTCTTCACCTCTGAATAAAATTCATTTGACCCGGGGCAACCCACGGGGTAAACTTTTATCTTTATAAAAAGGCCCGGCACCACCGCCCTTAACCGGGTGGAAAAGCCTCAGCTGGTCTTAACCGATAAGCCAGAGCCGGCCTAAAATAAAAAGAAAAGGAAAAAACCATGACCGCCAGAGTTTTTATCCGGCAAAGAATACATCTGCTCGGCCTGGCAACGCTGATGCTGCTAATTTTTCAATTCACCGCGCGGGACGGCTCGCCCGGCCAAAATAAAAACCGGCCAGCCGACCGGCAAAAGCAGGCCGCCCCGGCTCCAGTCCAGCCGGTCGTCATCCCCGAGCCCCTGCTGACGGTGGCCGAGAAGAGCAATTTCACCGCCACATCCAGATACCAGGAAGTAATTGACTTAATCTCGGAACTTCAAAAACTCAGCCCGAATTTGGTAGTTCAGGATATCGGGCTGACGGCTGAAGGGCGGCGCATTCCGATGCTGATACTCAGCAATCCACCCGTCCACAGCCCTCTGGCTGCCAGGAACCTGAACAAGACTATCGTTTACATTCAGGCTAATATTCACGCCGGAGAAGTGGAGGGCAAGGAAGCTTCACTGATGCTGGCCAGAGAAATCCTGATGCTCCCTGCCCATCCCTATCTGAACAACCTGGTGGTGCTGATCGTTCCCAACTTCAATGCCGACGGCAATGAAAGAATCAGCCCCGAAAACCGTCGCCAGCAGCCGGGACCGGAACGGGGAGTGGGTGTTCGCCAGAACGCCATGAACCTGGACCTCAACCGAGATGCGGTCAAGCTGGAAAGTCCGGAGATGAAGGCGGTGGTTACCAATATCCTCAATCGGTGGGACCCGGCTCTTATTGTCGACTGTCACACGACCGACGGCGCCTACCACGAAGAAACTGTTACTTACTCCTGGCCGCTCAACCCAAATTCCGACCCTGAACTCCTGTCCTATCAGCGGGATAAAATGCTGCCGGCCATCGTCAAGGCCATGAAAGAAAAATACAATACCCTGGCTGTCCCCTACGGAATGTTCCGTGACTGGCGCGACCCGTCCAAAGGCTGGGTTACCTTCGAACCGCAACCGCGCTATTTTACTAACTATGCCGGGCTGCGCAACCGGCTGTCAATTCTGGACGAAAATTACGTCCATGCCGATTATAAAACCAGAGTAATGAGCTGCTTTTACTTCCTGAAAGCCATCCTGGATTACTCCTCCCTCAAAGCTGCCGAGATCCAGAAGCTGGTGGCGGAAGCTGACCGCCGGACAATCCAGCTCGGTCTCAATCCCGGGGACAGGAGCTTTGCCCTTGAATACGACCTCCAGCCCCTGCCCGGGCCGGTGACCATCAATGCTTATGAACTGGAAGTAATCGAAAGACAGGGCGGCGGCTTCCCCCAGTTAAAACCAACCGACCGTAAAAAGCCGGTCACCGTTCCCTACTTTGCTGATTACCGGCCGAAAAGAAATGTGTCCTTCCCGGCTGCCTACCTGATTACTGTCCCCGACCCGGAAATAAAACAGAAATTGCTGGAGCACGGACTGCTGGTTGAATACCTGACCCACGAGGTCAGCCTGGAAGTTGAAATTTTTACCCCCAGAGAACTCAAGGGGGCAGAAAGGCCATTCCAGGGACATCGTCTGAACCAGATAAAGGGCGAGTACAAAAAAGAAACCAGGAAATTCCCGGCCGGAACCCTGCTGGTCAGAACCGCTCAACCCTCAGGTTTTCTGGCCGCTTACCTGCTGGAACCGGAAAGCGACGACGGCCTGGTCATCTGGAACTTCTTCGACCGTCACCTGGCCGGCCAGTGGCAGAGGGGCTTCTCCGAACTTCCTGTTTACCGCCTGCTCCAGCCGGTCAACCTGTCGGCCGTTAGTTTAAGTCGTTAAATAAAAAGATAACATCGGATTGGCGCGATTGAAGAGAAAATAGGGGTGAACCGGTTCCTTATTTCCTGACCGGTTTCTTCTTGACAGCCTCTCTGGGCTTGCCAGCCTTTTCAGGCCGGGCGGCCGGTTTTTCTTTCCGGACTTTTTCTGCTTTTTCTCTGGCCACTTTTTCTTTTCTGGCCGCCACCAGATATTTGCCGCAATTCTCGCAGACATAAATATCGTTGCTTTCTTCAATGGCTGAAGCCATCTGAGTGGATACGCTCATATTGCAGCTGCGGCAGACACCGTCCACTACCTCAGCCACGGCATAGCCGTAGCGGTCTATAAGCAGGTCAAAGCGGGCCAGGAGCGACTGGTCCAGTTCCTCCCGGATGAGGTTGCGGTGTTTCTGCAGCTCTTCCAGCTTTTCCTTCGACGCTCGTCTGATCCTGATCTCAATATCCTGAAGCTTTTTCAGCAGGCTGGCCCGGTTGATAATCTTATCTTCCCTGGGAAAGGAAAATCTGATCTCGGACAGAACAGCATGCAGCTCTTCCTTATCCCGGGAATTGAACAATCTGAATCTGTTTTCCGGCTTGACCAGAAAACTGGCCAGCCCGGCAAAGAGGTGATTGAACAAACCGGGTATGGTCGGGTTCCAGACGACCAGAATAATCAATCTAACCGGCTGACCGTCGGGAGCTTCAAAATCAATCCCCCCGCTTGACCGGCCGACAGCCACGGCAATCTGGCCTTCCGTATCAACCCGGGCGTGGGGAACGGCAATACCGTGCCCCAGGGCTGTGGACTCCAGGTTTTCGCGGTCGACAATACGGGTCAGGGTCAGGCTCTTGTTGTTGATGAGTTTCAGTCTGACCAGGCTGTCCAGGAGCTCTTCGATGGCTTCCAGTTTATCCCTGCTTTTAAGCTCAAAGGTTATCTGAGCGGGTTTTAAGAATTCGCCGAAAGCAGTCTCTCTGAGATTCATTTTTTAATCTGACTTTGATTTTATCATAAAGCGGCTATTTTGCAACAGCAGGCATAAACTTTGCATCAATCAGAAACCGGCCTCTGGAAGGCGCTGTCGGCTCGAAATTGCGGCAATTGTTTCTGCCGGCCGAGGAGGTCGATGATCTCCCTGGCCCAGCGCAGCAGCTGCAGAGCGCCGCCGAGGTCCCAGTCTTCCCGGAATTCGTCTGTCACCTGGTGATAGTGGGATTTCTGGTATTCTTCGGCCTCCCTAAGCACCCGGTCCGGGTCCGGTCCCCTGGCCACTACTCCTTCATGGAGCCAGACGGCAGGAATGCCGTGGCGGGCGAAACTCAGCTGGTCGGAGCGGAAGAAAAATCCGTACTTCCCGCCCCGCTCGGGGATATACCTGTAACCGAGTTTCTCGGCCGCCTGGCGGCAGATATCATCCAGCTCGGAGAACCTGGCTCCGATTGCGTACACGTCCTCAGTTTCTCCCCAGACATTGCTCATCTCAAAATTAAGATTGGCCAGGACAGAAGAATTGGGCAACTTCAGATTAGAGGCCAGGTAGTCGGAGCCCAGCAGATTCTGTTCCTCGGCCGTCACTGCGGCAAAAATCAGGTTAAGCGGCAGGTTGCCCTTAAACTGGGAATAATACCCGGCCAGAGCCAGCAGACAGGCGGTGGCAGAACAGTTATCCACCGCCCCGTTGTAAACCTGGTCTCCCTGCAGGTTGGGGTCCTTACCCAGATGGTCGTAGTGAGCGGAGATTATCACATATTTATTACTGGCCTCAGGCCGATTGCTCCTCAGCCAGCCCACTACATTTTCAGCCTTAACTTCCCTGAAAATCGGTTGCTGCCGGACCCGGACAGAAAGTCCCAGCGGTCGGGGTGAAAAATCGGGCTTTTCAGCCTCGGCCAGGAGCTTCTGGCGGTCAAGCCCGGCAGCCGCAAATATTTTTTCGGCTGTCAGACCGGTCACCCAGCCCTGGAAATAAAGATTTCTTTTCTTTTCTGGCAGCAAAAACGATTCCTTGGCCCAGGAATTCCGGACCACACTCCAGCCATAGGTCGCGCCCTTATCATTATGAATGATCAAGACGCCGGCCGCTCCCAGTTCGCTGGCTTTTTCAAACTTATAAATCCAGCGGCCGTAATAATTCATATCTTCTCCGTCAAATATGCCACCGGGATAATTTCCGGGCTCGTTGATTTCAACCAGAAGAACCTTGCCTTTCACATCATAACCTTTGAGGTCATCCCACTGACGCTCTGGAGCCTGAATCAGATAGCCACCATAGACCAGCTCGGCCGTGACTTCGGGCGGGCAATCCTGACGCTCGGACTTGACCACAAAATCCTCCAGCAGCACCGGCCTGAGGATCTCAACCGGCTGACGACTTCGAACGGGAATTACCTCCAGGCTGGCTTTGAGGTCAGGATGGACTCCGACCAGGGTGAAAACCTGGCGGAAGCTTTCGCCGGCGAAAGGTTGCAGGCCAAACTGTTTGAAGAAATCCTCCTGGTAGGCGGCGGCCAGTTCTATGCCCCGGCTGCCCAGCCCCCGGCCCTCGTAAATATCATCCGAAAGGATTCGGATATGAGCCAGCAACTCCTGAGCCGTAATTTCGGCCAGCGATTTCTCCCTCCGGCAGCTGCCCAGGGATAGCGCCAGGGCGACCGCCAGCAGCAAGAATATCATTGCTTTTACCGGTCGTTGGTTCTTACCGGATTGAGTCATTATTTCCTCCCGCGCCAGTTCCTGAAAATAAAAAGGCTCCAGCTCCGCAGCTTGGGGCTTGAGGAGCCAGAGCCTAATTTACTAAATTTTATGACCGGAAATCCAGCTAATTATTCCGACTCCAGTCAACTGATATATGAAAACCCATTCATATGTTTATTTGATCAGGGAAAAAGCTACGGTCAGGCCGGCCATGACAATGGACACCATGCTCATCAGTTTGATCAGAATGTTGAGGCTGGGTCCGGAGGTGTCCTTAAAAGGATCGCCCACCGTGTCCCCGACAACCGCGGCTTTATGAGCGACCGAACCTTTGCCGCCCAGGTTACCTTCTTCGATGAACTTTTTGGCATTGTCCCAGGCCCCGCCGGCATTGGCCATAAATACAGCCAGCACAAAGCCGGCCGTGGTGGCTCCTATTAGAAGACCCATCACTCCGCCGACCCCCAGCAGCAACCCGGTAGCCACCGGCACGATAATGGCCGCCAGCGATGGTATCATCATCGCTTTCTGGGCTCCCCTGGTAGAGATGGCGACACAGCGGGCATAATCGGGTTCAGCCGTGCCCTCCCAGACTCCCGGAATTTCCTTGAACTGGCGACGGACTTCGTCCACCATCTTCCCGGCAGCTTTGCCCACAGCCTGCATGGTCAGACCGCAGAAGACGAAAGCCATCATGGCCCCGATGAACATGCCCACCAGGACGATCGGGTTCATCAGAGTAACGCGGAAATAATCCATGAAATCCAGAAAACCGGCTTTGGCCGTCTCGATGACTCTCCCGTCCACCATCTGAATGGTACTCTGGCCGACGCGCAGCAGCCCGACCTTGAGCTCTTCCACATATGAAGCCAGCAGAGCCAGGGCAGTCAGGGCGGCTGAACCGATGGCAAAACCCTTGCCGGTGGCGGCGGTGGTATTCCCCAGGGCATCCAGGGCGTCGGTGCGCTTCCTGACTTCGGGCTCCAGATTGGACATCTGAGCATTACCGCCGGCGTTGTCGGCGATCGGCCCATAGGCATCAGTGGCCAGGGTGATCCCCAGTGTGGACAGCATGCCCACGGCGGCAATGCCTATTCCGTACAGACCCTGCCCGACATTGGTCAGGTTAAAATTTGAGGCAAAAAAGTAGGCCAGAATGGTTCCAATGGCCACGGCCAGAACGGGGATGGAGGTTGACAGCATGCCGGTGCCGATTCCCGAGATGATGACCGTGGCCGCTCCGGTGGTGGCACTTTGAGCTATTTTCTTTGTTGGCCTGAAAGAATGAGAGGTAAAGTACTCGGTCGACTTGCCAATGGCTATCCCGGCCAGCAACCCGGAGACCAGAGCCAGCCAGGTTCCCAGCGGGAGTTTCAGAAGCCTGATGATGAAATAGGAAAAGATGATGATGAAAATTGAGCTGGCATTGATCCCCCGGCCGAGGGCATTAATCAGATCTTTCTGGGTGGCACCTTCCCTTGTCTTCACGAAGAAAATACCCAGGATAGAAAGTATCGTTCCCACCGCAGCTATGGCCATGGGGGCAACCACCGCGTTCAGCTGCAGGAGACCCTGTCCGGCAAAGGCCGATGCTCCCAGGGCCGCGGTGGCCAGGATCGAGCCGGCATAGGATTCATACAGGTCAGCGCCCATTCCGGCCACATCGCCGACGTTGTCGCCCACGTTATCGGCGATAACCGCCGGATTACGGGGATCATCTTCGGGAATGTTGGATTCAACTTTGCCCACCAGGTCGGCCCCGACGTCGGCGGCCTTGGTATAGATTCCGCCTCCGACACGGGCAAACAGAGCCTGGGTGGAAGCGCCCATGCCAAAGGTCAGCATGGTGGTGGTGATCAGAATCAGGTTATGCTCATCTGAAACTGGATAAAAATGTTTCAGAATCAGAAACCAGAGGGATATATCCAGCAGGGCCAGTCCGACCACCGTCAGCCCCATCACCGCTCCGCTCCTGAAGGCCACTTTAAGGGCGCTGTCCAGGGAATTGCGGGCAGCATTGGCCGTCCGGGCAGAAGCATAGGTGGCAGTTTTCATCCCGAAGAACCCGGCCAGGCCGGAGAAAAAACCACCGGTCAGGAAGGCAACCGGGACCCATCTATTCTGAACCTTAAGGACAAAAGCCATGAAAGCCAGCAGCAGGATCAGGCAGATAAAAACGATGGTCACTACTCTATACTGCTGCTTGAGATAGGCCATAGCTCCCTTGCGAACGTAGGAAGCAATCCTGGCCATTCTGTCCGTCCCCTCACTCTTTTTCTTCATCTGGTTGTAGAAAAACCAGGCAAAAAGCAGAGCCAGGACCGAGGCGACCGGAGCCAGCCAGAAAATAGAATTCAGCATTTCATGCCTCCTGAAAAGACAGGCAGTGATTATATTTTTTAAATCCGGATGTTGTTTACCCTCTTGAATTTAAGCCGTAAATTTACCATAAAGCGGCCCGGGTGTCAAAAACCGGACCAGACCGAGAGGTCGGAGACTGG
>Ga0172362_10001137_pt1 | contig 22571 bp, 23 predicted proteins | sample LakKivs1_kivu2a2_FD_114534 | JGI IMG/M metagenome (GOLD analysis project Ga0172362, IMG submission 114534) | Sediment microbial communities from Lake Kivu, Rwanda - Sediment s1_kivu2a2 | ecosystem: Environmental > Aquatic > Freshwater > Lake > Sediment | place: Rwanda: Western Province, Lake... | reverse complement strand
TTGAAATAATCCTCTTTTTGCAGGGGTAGCCAAGCACGGTCAACGGCGCAAGATTGAGGGTCTTGTCCTTAGTGGTCCGCGAGTTCAAATCTCGTCCCCTGCACTATTTTCACGATCATTTTTAATCATAAACAGTTTTTCTGCTACATTGTGGCAGTAAGTCACTCTTTGTAATATTTTAAAAAAAGAAATTACTAACTACACAATGTTTTTAAACGCTAAACAATAAAAAAAGAAAAAAGAGATATAAATTTTTATCTCTTTCTCTTTTTCGTTTTCTTCTTAGTTACTTTCTTTTTCGTCTTTTTTAATTTCTTTGCTTTTTTCGGCATCGCACTCTCTTCTCTAAATATTTAAATAAGTTTTTCGGTTATAAACCTATCTATCTTTTGTGATTTCATTTTAAAAAATAAAAAAAAAATTATAGAATAAATGATGATAATTTAGCCATTTAAGTTGCAAATAAAAGAAGAGTATCAATTCAAATATTCTTTTTATAAAACAAAAATGAAGCTAAATGATGGACCTGTGAGTTAAGGTGTTAATCTTGTTCTGTCTCTTGGAAACAAAATGCATTCTCTAATGTTTTTAATATCTAAAAGTTCCATCAAAAATCTCTCAATTCCAAATCCAAAACCACCGTGTGGCGGCATTCCATAATGGAAAGCTTTTAGATAAGATTCAAAATCTTTTGGATTTAGATTGCATTCCTTAATTCTCTTTTTCAACAATTCTGCATCGTTTATACGTTGGCTACCAGATGCAAGTTCCACGCCCTTGCATTCCAAATCAAAACCGCGTGAATATTTGTCTCCTTCAGGCATTGTATAGAACGGTTTTGCTTCGATTGGATATTTGGTGATAAAATAGAATTCCTGCCCATCTTTTTTCATTATGTCGCCAAGAAGTTTTTCTTCTTCGCTGCCTAGATCAGCTCCCCACTCAATTTTGCAATCATGTTTATTCAATTTCTTTATTGCATCATCATAGTTCACACGTTTGAAAGGCAACTTTGGAACTAAGATTTTCTTTTTCAGAATCTCTAATTCGTCCTTGCTTTCACTTGCTGTTTTCCACATGTTGAAAACAAGGTGCTCAAGAACGTTCATTACATCTTCTTCACTGTTTATGAATGCCATTTCTAAATCTATGGCAGTAGATTCATTTAGATGTCTGCGAGTGTTGTGCTCCTCTGCCCTAAAGTACCAAGCTATTTCATAGACTCTGTCAAAACCAGTTGCCATCAAAGTTTGTTTGTAAAGTTGTGGCGATTGTGCTAAAAAAGCCTCTTTTTCAAAATATTTCAATTTAAAAACATCGGTCCCACCTTCCGAAGAACTCGCTATGATTTTTGGTGTGTGCACCTCAATAAAGTTCTCTTTTCTCAAATAATCATGAGCAGCTGAAATGACCGAGTTGCGTATTTTGAAAATTGCTTGGATCTCTTGTTTTCTCAAATCTATAAAACGGTTGTCCAGACGTGTTTCAAGCTCTGACTCTATTTTATCAACAACGCCGAGGGGCAAAGGTGTTTCTGAGATAGATAAAAATTCTACTTCCTTAGGAATTATTTCATAACCATTTCTTGCTTTGTCGCTCTGTTTGCAAAGTCCTTTGGCAGAAATGACAGATTCTCTTGGGGCATTAACCAGTTTTTCAAAAAGTTCAGGATTTTCTTTTTTAAGCGCAGTGACCTGAAGAGTGCCTTTCCTATCTCTCAATATTATGAATGCGATAGAGCCTATGTTACGAACATCTTCAACCCAACCAGCAACTGTAATAGATTTTCCATAATCTTTGCTGTCGACATCCTTTGAATAATGACTTCTGTAAGATTCCATATATTCACCCTAATCAAAACAATGAATTTAGTCTTTTTGAAATAAAGGACAGAATATTACGTAGGTTTTTCCCATTATTCCACGATATGACCAATTTCCTCAAATTATTCTTATCTTCATTTCTTAACTTTTTTGTCCATTTTTCAATATTTGGAACAGCCCTAGTAACATTATCAACAATAGTTATATTTGCCGTCTTTGCAGTTCTTGAAATAGGATTCAAATCAATTGCTATGACCAACTTATTCATGGCTCTTAGAGCTTGGCATCTGTCACCATCTTCTAACGGAACAAGAACAACGTCGGCAGAGAAAATACCTTCCTTGTCGCACAAGCCCCTGGCATGATCTAAACCAGGAATTCTAGCATCTGCTTTTTTTCCGTATATCTTTTTAGCCCCGCATTTTTTTAATTCAGATGTTATCTTATTTATTCGTTTATCAGTTCTATGAAAGAGATTTACTTCAAGCTTTGCAGGGATAGCATTTGATAAACTGACGCATTCTTTTGCAGCTAAAGCAGCGACGTTTCCGTTAATCGATATTACCGGACTCTTGGCAATGAGCAATGCAGCTGCTGCAATCTTTTCAGCATTTTCTGCAGGGGATATAGTTTTCTCACCTATCAGATAGTCAAAAGCCTCTCCTCGACCGTGAGCAATAAGTCCAGTTTCATGAGTAATGCCTTTTTTCATTGATTTTGAAATCTTTTCCCTAGTAACTAGAGAAATATAACGCGGGTGGCTCTTTGGTATTTTCTCCATAATCGACTAAAAAATAATGTAATAATGTTTTTAAAGTTAGTTGTAGTGGAATTTGTACTGTTTTTTGAATTAACCGTACATGTTTGGCTGTGGAGCTTGACTTGCAGCAACCATTGGTTTTGCCTGTTTGTGGAATTTCTGAAGTTGTTTTTCAATGCGCTCGGATTCTTCATAAAGTGGAGATACGTTTATTTCTATCTCTGTTATCAGAGCCATAACATTTATCGATGCTGCTGCGGCCCTTGCATCAGGATAGTTTGGATGAGCCTCAGCAAGTATTGATATTACATCAAAATTAGATTGCTTGCCTAGATTTAGTAAAACGCCAGAAACACCTGCTATGATGCCATTTGTGAATTGTGCTATCTTTTTTGATGTTAACATGCGTCTTGCGTTCTCAGTAGAACCAATCGCATATGCATCGGCAACTTGCTCTCCTTCGGAGCCTTTTCCTTCAACTACCATCCCCTCAGGAGATATGAGAAGTTTGCATCCCTTTTTTACAACCCAACTCATGATTGCTTCTGAAATTGAATTTATTAGAGTGGGTTTTGGTTTAAATTCTGAAACAAAAACAACTATCTTTTCCCCATTTTTCTCAGTTCCTGCATAAATGCGAACTGGTGATAACGGCTCTCCAGTATGAACAACTGACAAGGCGGGAAATTGCGGGGAGTTTACGCATCCTATTTGCCTTAAATTTAATGCATCAATTAAATAATTAGCAGCTATTGTGCTAACCAATCCTATTGAAGGAAAACCAGCGATAACGGTCGCACCACGAATATCTATATCCTCATAATCACAAATCACAACATCTTCCAATGCATCACCATCCAAACTTACCTATAATACATCTTCTAGCATTTAAAATTAATTGGTAAGCTCCTTTGGGTTTCTATCCTTTCACAACACCCAACGGTAAAAGTTTTGCGACTTTTAGAGAAATGCCTGCACCGTGAGTAACGTTTACCACCTGGCTTACGTCTTTGTATGCCTCTGGTGCCTCTTCTGCCATCACCTTCAAACTTGCAGGATGGGCATATATTCCTATTTTTTTCAAATCATTCAATATTGTTTCCCCGCGCCATTTTCCCACCGCTTGATTTCTAGACATTACTCTCCCTGCACCATGACAGGTGGATCCAAAGGTTTCTTCTGCTGTAGTACCACGGAGAAGATAGCTTTCTGTTCCCATGTCTCCTGGAATCAATACCGGCTGACCAACATCTCTGTATTTTGGGGGAACTTCAATTTTGTCAGGTCCGAATGAACGAGTTGCACCTTTTCTATGTACATACACCTTTCTTTTCTTTCCGTCTAATTCGTGCTCTTCTAACTTAGCGATATTGTGGCACACATCGTAGACGATATTCATGTCCATGCTTTCTGCACTATTCTTTAAGATCTTTTCAAAAGATTCACGCACCCAATGAACGATCATTTGCCGGTTACACCATGCAAAGTTTGCAGCGCACGCCATTGCCTTCAGGTAATCCTGTCCCTCCTTTGAATTGACCGGAGCGCATGCAAGTTGCCTATCAGGTAACCAAATGTTATATTTTTTTACCGCTTGCTCTAATACGCGAAGATGATCGGTACAAACTTGGTGACCAAAGCCACGGGAACCAGTATGAATCATAACCATGACCTGTCCTATTTTTTCAACGCCAAACACTTTTGCTACTTTTTCATCGTAAATCTCAGCGACTTTTTGTATCTCTAAGAAGTGGTTACCTGCACCAAGCGAACCAAGTTGGGGTGCACCTCTCTGTTTTGCCATTTCAGAAACCTTGCTTATATCGGCATATTGTAAACATCCGTTTTCTTCAAGGTACTCAAGGTCTCTTTCCCATCCGTAGTTATTTTCAACCGCCCAGCGAGCACCTAATTTAAGTACATCATCTAGCTGTTTTTTGCTGAGACGAACTTTGGCATTAGAACCAAGGCCAGAAGGAACATTGAGAAACATCTCGTCAACTAGATCATGAATTTTTCTAGCATCTAAATCTGATGCATGTATGTTGGTCCTCAGTAACCTAACCCCGCAGTTAATATCATACCCTACACCACCAGGAGAAATAACGCCCTCTTCGGCATCTACGGCAGCGACGCCACCAATTGGAAATCCATACCCCCAGTGAATATCAGGCATTGCAAGGGATTTTCCAACTATGCCGGGAAGCATAGTAACGTTGGCGGCCTGTTCAGGAGCATTGTCATCCCTTATGCTAGAAATCATACTTTCATCTGCATAAATAACGGCAGATGTCTGCATTTTTAGATTGTTCTTTTCCCCTCTATAACTAGCGGGAATTTCATATCTAAAATTATCAATCTTATTTAATGGTCCGTTCCAATTCATTATAACTGCACGAGTAAAGCTAATGTAAATAATGATTTATAAATCTTGATAGTAAATGCAGATCCCTATTTTTTCTTCTTTAAATAAGGCAAGCCGGTTTTCTTATTAACCTTTACTTCAAAGCCGGTTGGTAATTCAGAGGGTTTTCCCTCATCTGGCTTTCCTTTGCTAAAAAAGCGAATAAATCGTTTTTTACCCGATCTAGTCTCAACTTCCTTTTCGTAAAGGGTGTAATCTTTGTATTTATATCCCTTTTTTCCCTTATCCTTACTTTTTTTCTTTTTTATTTCGTCCTTTTCGTAAGATTCCCATTCGTCTTCGTCAGATGTTTCCTCTTCGAGTGAGTCATCAATTTTTTCAGTAGCATCTTCATCGAATTCTTCTTTGGTTTCTTTTGATACTTTGCCAGTTTCAATGCTCATACTTTCAATTTCTTTTTTTATCTTTTTGGCAAGTTTTCTTCTGATTCCCTTTATCCTAGTTAATTCTCTTACTGATTTTTCTCTTAAAATATCAATTGATGTGATTCCGTTTTCATAAAGCAAAGAGGCTATCTTCTCATCAATATTACTTATCCCATTGAAAGCATCTATTTTTTTATCTTCCTCGATAGTTTTTATCTCGCCTTCTTCGTCAAAGAAATCTTTTTCATCTTCTATAAAAGCGCGTTCGGATATGCTCTTATCGATTTTTTCAGCTTCGCTTTCATCAAATTCATCATCAAGAATAAAATATTCATCTGAATCTTCTTTTAATTCAGTTGCTGACTCCTCTAGTTTCTGTTCGATTTCTTTTTTGATATTCTTTGCTAATTTCTTTTTAATTCCTTTTTTGGTTAGATCTCTTACAGATGCCAGTCTAACGGTGTTGATTGAGGTAAAACCACTGTCATACAGCAAAACTGCTGTTTCTTCATCTATGCTTTTTATATCTTTAAAAACACCTATTTTTCCGTCTTTGTCTATTACTGTTGTTTCTTTAACATCTTCAAAACTTTCTTCCATTGGCGGCTCTTCTTTCCGCTCGAAAAATTCTTCTTCAAATTCGGATTTTTCTTCTGGCCCTTTAGTTGTTAAATCCTCCCCTTCTTCTTCTTTCTTTTCCGTTGACAAAAATACTTTTTTTGCAAAATCAGTTTTTTCTTCATCTTCCGTTTTCTCAGCGTCTTTTGGTCTAAATTCAGTTAATTCAACGTCATCTTCTTTCGTGTGCGGAGGCATTTCTGCCGGAATTTCCGGTTTAGCCGCCTCTTCTACTTCAGGTTTTTTATTGTCCACTGGTTCCCATTCAGGTAATTGCCTCTCTTCTGCGTATTTTTTTTCCTCGGTTGCATCTTTTAATTCAACGTCTGTACTTTTTGGAGTTTCATCCACCTCGGGCGCAGGAGCTATTTTATCCTCTTCTTTGTCTTTGGGTTTAACTTCTAAAAATTCAGGTCCTTTGACTTCAACTTTTTCAACTTCGTAAAGTTCATCATCGCATGCCATCTCTTCTTTTTTCTCTACTTTTATCTCTTCTGTTACACGTTCTTCTATGGGAAGAAATTCCTTTAGTTCCTTTTTTTCTTTATGATAAATTTTGACAGTCGGCTTCAAAGGGTCAATTTTTTCTTCAGTGCTTTCTTTCATAGTACTGTAAATACGAACGATGCTCTCTCTAGATGAACCAATTAATCTTCTACGCAATGTCTCAAGGTATTTTTCATCTTCAGGATGTAACTCTTTATTTGAAGGATTATCTAGAATCATACGTAATTTTTCTAATCTCTCCTTCTTGTTTTTTTCATTTTTCTGCATGATATGACCGTACCATCAATTTTTATTATATGTTAGTAATTATCTACTTGATTTGGGTATATATACCTTATTGGACAGTTCTTATCATAATAGTATAGGACATTTATTATATTAATATATTTTCCTAATTTTTGCCAATTTTTTAACAATTTTGCAAATTAAAAAGCTTATTAAGTCGTTTATGCATCTCTTTCTTTTTGATTCATATGAATTTCAAAGGAAGAGACATAATCTCAATAAAGGATTTTTCTAGAGAAGAAATTGAATATATAATAGATTATGCCAAAAGAATGGTACCATATGCTAAAGGAGAAAAACATACCGATCTCTTAAAAGAAAATATACTTAGCTCTTTGTTCTTTGAACCTAGCACCCGAACACGACTTAGCTTCGAAAGCGCTATGAATAGGTTGGGTGGACGAGTAATAGGTTTTGCAGAACCAAGCTCCACATCGCAAAAAAAAGGCGAGAGTTTGGCAGATACAATAAGAATGGCCGACTCCTATAGTGATGCGATTGTAATAAGACATCCTCAGGAGGGAGCGGCAAGACTTTCTGCAGAATTTGCTAAAGCACCGGTTTTAAATGCAGGAGATGGAGCCGGACAACATCCGACTCAATGTCTTCTTGACTTATTTACCATATTTACAGAAAAAAAGAAAATAAAAGGTAATAACATAATCTTACTTGGTGACCTTAAGTACGGTCGAACCGTGCACTCCCTGGCATATGCTTTGTCATTGTTTAAAGCAGATTTGACTTTTGTCTCTCCAGAAACACTAAAGATGCCAAAAGAAGTAATCAATGAATGTAAAGAGCTGGGCGTAGAACCAACAAATACAACAAATTTGGAAAAAGCGGTCAAAGAGGCAGATGTTCTCTACGTGACACGAATCCAGAAAGAACGATTTCCAGATGCAGAAGAGTATAATCGTGTTGTCGGAACATATAAAGTCAACAGTGCTCTCCTAAAAGAAGCAAAAAAAGATCTAATTATTATGCATCCTTTGCCGCGCGTTGTTGAAATAGATCCTGAGGTTGATTTCACACCGCATGCGCTTTACTTTAAGCAAGCTTTTAACGGTGTTCCTGTAAGAATGGCGTTATTGTCATTAATCTTGGGGGGTAAAAAATTATGAAAGAATTGAAAATCACTCCAATCAAAGATGGGACAGTTATTGATCATATAACACCTGGGCATGCTTTGAAGGTTCTTCATATTCTAAAAATACCAGAATCGGGCTCATCGGTCGTAAGTGTAGCCATGAACGTAACTGGTAAAATGGGTAGGAAAGATATTGTGAAAGTGGAGCATCGAGAGTTGAATCCAAAAGAACTTGATAAAATTGCACTGATTGCCCCAAAAGCTACAATTAATATCATTCGAGATTACGAGGTTGCCAAAAAACATAAAGTGGAGTTGCCAAGCGAAATTGTTGGCATAGCAAAATGCTCAAATCCCACTTGCATTTCAAATTCTAGAGAGCCAGTAGAAAGCAGATTCCATGTTATTGGTAAGGATCCGTTAAGAATAAAATGCTATTATTGTGAACGAGAGCCCGAAGATATTGCAGCCGGCATCATTTAGTCTTTCTCATGCTCTCCAATATTTCTTTTGCTCTGTCAAGTTTTATTTTGTTTTCTTTTACCATTCGGTCTGCTAATCTGTCGATTTCTTCTCCTTCAGCACCAGCCATGACTGCAATGTTTTTTGCATGCAGTGACATATGACCTTTTTGGATACCAACTGTTGAAAGTGCAAATACTGCAGCAAAGTTTTGTGCAAGCCCCAAACTTGCTACCACCTCAGCAAGCTCTTGCGCCGTTTTTATACCAAGGATCCTTCTACAAAGCTTTGCCTTTGGGTGCATGTTAGCCGCACCCCCTACAATACCTACTGCAAGAGGTAGCTCTATTTCTCCAACCAAATTTCCATTTTTGTCTTTTTGGTATCTGGTAAGTGACAAATACATTCCGTTTCGTGAGGCATAGGCATGCGCGCCAGCTTCAACGGCGCGGAAATCATTTCCAGTAGCAATTATTACTGCGTCTATGCCATTCATAATGCCTTTATTGTGCGTTGCTGCTCTATAAGGGTCTACGGTTGCCAATGTGTAAGATTCAAGGAACGCATCAACAACGTGCTCTCCGCCCATCGTCTCTTTATCAAATATGGCTTTTGACTTGAATATTCTTTTATCTGCAAGATTTGAAAGAATTTTTAATCTTACTTTTCCGCCAGTTACTTCTTCTAGTACTGGTGCCAACGCCTCACACATCGTATTAACAGCATTTGCACCCATTGCATCACGTACATCGACAATCAAATGAACAACTATCATTTTGCCAATGGGGCTATCAAGTATTCTAACTTCAAGATCTTTTGCCCCTCCGCCCAAATCTACTAGAATTTTATCTTGAGCATTTGCAAGTTTTAAAATTTCTTTTTTGTGTTCCATGACTTTTTGTGCAGCACCAGCAACGTCTTTTGCATCCAAAATTTGAATTTGACCGATCATTAAAGGTTTCGAGCATTCAGTTTTAAAACCGCCTTTTATTCTGGCAACTTTTGCCGCATTGCTTGCGGCAGCTACAACGCTCGACTCTTCAGTTGCCATAGGTATAAGATAATCTTTTCCATTGATGAGAAAATTAACTGCAATGCCCAAAGGTAACTCAAAAGTTCCCAAAACATTCTCTATCATCCTATCTGCAACTTCTACATTAAGGCAAGATGAAAACAATTTCGATTCTTCCTCATTTAAATCTGAGAATTGTTTTACAAATTCTATTCTTTCACTAATTGGCAGTTTATAGAAACCAGAAACCTTGGATGATTTTTCTTTTGGCATAATATGCTCCTCCGCTCTTTTTAGCTTCTTAGAGAACTGTTCATTGTTTTTAAAACTGTGCTAAAAGAATTCGTCTATCGTCGAAAAATAAAACTAAGAGCATCTAAACTACAGGCTCTCTAATCTTCACAGCAATGCCATAATCAAAAGACAACATTTCATCTTTTGTTAACAATGTTCTACCTGCTGCTAAAAGATTATCTTTTTCATCTACAACAATACATTCATCAAAAGGTCTAAGGTCTGCGTCACAGTCTTTTACAAATTTAGCAAAAACGCTTTTTCCATCTTTTATAAAAGGTGCCGCATCATCTTTTACTGTTACTCTCAATTTTGGATATTTTAAAAAACTATGAAGACGGCGCGCTCCATCTATTTTTAAGGTAAAAAAACCGTCTTCAGCACGCATAGACAATATGTGATGCCCATCAACAAGAATATTGCGTATTTTATCTGTATTTTTTGATTTGATGATCTTCACTTTGCCATTTAAAAATGCCTTTGAGGCCCCCTTTCCAAATTGCATATTTGCAACGGCAGAGATTCTAATTAAATCCGCATCAAATTGTTTTTTATATTTTGGCTTATTCACTTTTTGTAAAGTTTTGTTACCCTTCCAAAATATTATTTTTTTATTTTTTGTAAAGTCGCTAAATATTTTATCAATTTCCCCCAAAGTTTCTTTATCTATATTCTCAGGCAACACAGACTGGGCAAAAGGATACATTTCATCAAGTTCGATTGGAACAGGACCTAAGTAGGAATTCACAAAAAAACTCACATTTTTCTTTTCAAGTATTTTCTTTATTTTATCTGAATATTGTTTTGAATACGGCTTCTTTCCTTCTGGAAAAACAACAAATGTATCAAACAAAGATTCATATCGGCTCAATAATCTTTTATGACATCTGTAAATGAGCGGCCTGTGAATGGTGTGGCCTCCAGTGTAAAACAATGCTTTGTTTTTGCTGGTGGGTTCAAATCGTTCTAGCCACTCTTTATTTTCTTTTTTTCTCAGTTCTCTTAAAGCATCAAGCAGATAAGGATTTGAATTTGCTTTCCTTTCAACAAGTTCCCAGAGAGTTCCTTCAACAATGGCGCTTCTAATCTTCTTAATCTCAGCAAAGCTAACGTATAAATTATGTTTTGCCAGCTCTAGAGTGCTTTCGTTTTTTTCCATTTTTTTAAGCTCAGATGCAGTAAATTTACTACAAACAGGACAGCAGCAAGGAAGTTCCTCTAAATCCTCCAGCTTTTCTGTACCTTCCGGTAAAATCATTCTTCCGTCGTCGGCATATTTTGCATATGCTGAAGAATCAAAGAAATCACAACCAAGTGCAACGGCCAAAGGAAATACCACTGGATGACCCGCCCCGAATAAATGAACAGGTTTAGATGGATCTAGTCCTCGTTTGGCTGAGATGATGCATTTTACAAGATCTGTGTATCTTTGATTTTCCATAAGAGGTACTACGCCACCAATTGGAAAAAAATCTGCATCAATTTTGCTAAGTTCTTTAGCGCAAAACTCTCTTAAATCTGAGTAGATTGAACCTTGGACGGTGCAGGCAAGCATCATGTCCTTTTTTACAGGTATGCTTTTTTTTGCCCGTTTGATCGTTTCTTTCATTCCCTGTTCTGCTTCTTTTTTAGTTTGATCGGGGGTTCCGAATACATCTAAAATTGTTCCTATATCGCTTCCAATATCTCTTTGGAATTTTACAATTTCTACAGGGTCAACATTTACCTTCCCATAGACATAAGATTGAAAAGTTCCAGAATCTGTCATGATCGGTCCATCAAAATCTATCAGCTTATGAACTCCGTTTTTCAGTGCTTTTTCTCTGAGTTTTTCGTCTTTGTTGATTATATATGAATTTGTGATAACTATCTCAGTGCCGAAGAGTTTTTTCATTTCATTTGGCGTAATAGGCATCTTGTTTGGGTTAATTACTGGCATCAGATTTGGTGTTGTAACTACTCCATGCTTTGTCGAAAATTTGCATATTCGTCCAGCGGCGTCTCTATCTTTAATTTCAAATGTCATTCTGAGAAAGTAAATAATGAGGGATATTTAGCTTTTAGTTGTCGTAAAAGACCATTTTTCTCAAAGTTTTTGATATTTAAATATATCTTTTATCTTTACACATTTACAAAGTTGCTGTTTAGCATTTATTTATGCTATTTGTATCGGGTCAACAATTTTTCTTAATACAGCAATGGCCGACAGAGATGCCATATAACTTGACTGAGGATTATTTAGATTTGGCATGTTTTCTACTTCTGCTCTGAGTCGACCGAATTTCCCGTGAGCCAATATCTTGTGGCTAATCCTAGTTTCTACAGGATCGGCAACAATTTCTACTTTTGTCTCATCAAAACCTACTCCCGCAAGTGAAAGACATGCAGCAACATTGATGTTTTTTGGGAATTGTTTAACTGCTTCACGTGCGCTTCCTTCAAAGATGACTGTTCTTTCATCTACTTTTTTACCAAGGGCGGCAGGTGGTTTTGTTGTTACGAGGGTGACACTGTCTAGTTTTTCAGTACTAGCTGCAAGTACACCGTCAATTCCACAGACTGCTCCAGAGGGCAAATATACTTTACATCGATTTTTTTGTGCCGTATTCTTCAACCTTTTCAGCAAGTCATCATCAAATAAACTACCTATGCTCATAATCACTAAATTTTTTCCAGATTCCAAGACTTTCATCCCATATTGAACGACTGCTTGTTGTGATGCCGCTTCAAAAACAACATCGGCATCTTCTAAAAATTCTTCTACAGGTTTTATTTCAGCTTTTTTAAGAACCTTGTAAAGTTTATCTAAAGCTGCCTTGTTTTTATCAAAAAGGTAGATTTTTTCTATTTCTTTCATTAAGTCTGCGGCTTTTGCTACATCTGTTCCAATGGCACCACAACCAATAATACCAAGATTCATAATTCTCCCAAAACCTTAAAACAGGCAGTACTATAAAAAATATCGTTATGGATGATATCGATAAATATTTGTTAGAGGATCTAGATAAAAAAGGAGACATAACTTCTGATTCTTTGTTTACTGATCAAGTGGCTCAGGCGTACATTATTTCAAAAGATGAATGTGTCGTCGCTGGACTTGAAGAGGCAAAAATAGTATTTGGAAAGACAGGAGCTAAAGTCAATTTGAAAGTTAATGACGGTGATTTTGTAAACGGAAAAACGGTTGTTGCTGAAATTGCAGGTCCTGCAAGATCCATTCTCAAAGCAGAAAGATTGGCTCTCAATTTTATTTGTAGAATGAGCGGTATTGCAACTGAAACAAAGAAGCTTGTTGATAAATGTAGACTTGTAAATCCAAAAGTAAAGATAGCTGCCACAAGAAAAACGACGCCAGGTTTCCGCAATTATGAAAAAAAGGCTGTCGTGCTTGGCGGAGGAGAATCGCATAGATTTGGTTTGTACGATGCCGTCCTAATTAAAGACAATCATATCAAATGTGTCGGTTCTGTTGAAGAGGCAATTAAAAGAGTAAAAAAGAAAGTTAGTAACACTGTCATAGAAGTTGAGGTTGAAAACCTAGAAGATGCAATTATTGCGGCAAAAATGAAAGTTGATGTGATAATGCTTGATAACTTTAATCCAGAGCTTGCTAAAAATGTTGCAAAGAAAGTTAGAGAAATAGATAAGGATGTTCTTATCGAGATATCTGGTGGAGTTAATCCGGACAACATAATTGATTATGCAACTTTTGCAGACCGTATTTCTTTGGGTTATTTAACTCATAGCATCAAAAACAAGGATTTTTCTTTGGAGATTATTTAGTATTTTTTTGGAAATATTTAATAATTGCAATTCCTTTACAATATTGCAAAAAATATAATAATAATCACAATAGTGGGGTTTATTGTTGTGAGGGCATAGTGATTTAGATGAAGAAGATTATAGAAGAAGTTGTTGCTAATGAGGATAAAAAAAAGAGAGAAAAGAAAGTTAAAAGTTCTGATGATACGACGGATGTTTTGAATGATTCGCTCACCAGAGATTCAATCAGCAGAGGCATCAAAGATAAGGAACTCGAAGAGGTACTAGCCGGTCTTGTCACTAAAATAAAGGTTATTGGTTGTGGTGGCGCTGGAACAAATACTATTTCCAGATGTATAGAGGCAAATATAGATGGAGCTGAACTAATTGCTCTTAACACCGATGCCCAACATCTTCTGCTATCTACAGCGCCACATAAAGTGCTAATCGGTCGTCATCTCACCCGTGGTCTTGGTGCAGGCTCTCTTCCCCAGGTTGGTGAAGAGGCTGCAATGGAAAGCGAGGATGATATACGTAATGCGATTGCGCCTGCAGACATGGTTTTTGTAACTTGTGGACTTGGAGGCGGTACTGGAACAGGTTCTGCTCCAATTGTTGCTGAGCTTGCCAGGGAGGCTGGCGCTCTCACAATAGGTGTTGTTACTCTTCCTTTCAAGGTCGAAGGTATGGTACGTTTGGATAATGCAGAAACAGGTTTGAAGCGTTTGAGAGATGCCTGTGATACAGTTATTGTTATACCAAACGACAAATTGCTTGACATTGTTCCAAATCTTGCACTCAATTCTGCATTCAAGGTTGCAGATGAAGTACTTATGAGGTCTATTAAGGGAATAACCGAGATGATTACAAAGCCAGGTTTGGTAAATCTAGATTTTGCTGATCTAAAGACAATCATGAAACGTGGTGGTGTTGCTATGATTGGTCTTGGTGAAGCAGAAGGCGAAAACAAAGCAGTGAATGCAGTTATAGAAGCGCTTAACTCGCCTTTACTTGAGGTCGATATATCTGGAGCTACAGGCGCTCTTGTTAATGTAACTGGTGGCGAAGATATGACTATCGGAGAAGCCGAACGAGTCGTCGAAGAAGTATATTCGAGAGTTGATCCAAATGCACGTATTATTTGGGGAACTACAATTGATCAAGAGCTAAAGAAAAACATTCGTGCAATGTTGGTCATAACCGGTGTTAAATCAAAGCAGATTCTAGGTCCTACGCAGAGATCATATGAAAATAAAGAATACGGTATTGACTTTGTAGCATAGAACTCATTAACCATATGAAACCGCTTCAATTTCAAAAGATGTGGCTTGACTACTTTATTGAAATAAAGTCAGCCAAATTCTTTATATATACCTATTTATTTGACGATTAACACTCTTTCGAGGTGTAAATATTGAAGTTATTTAAAAGAAGTGATAAAAAATTCATTGACAGAGCTCGAGATTTACAAGATAGGCTAGAAGCAAAACAAAAAGGATTTGGAAAAGGTAAATATGGTAGAGTCTTAAAGATGGCTCGTAAACCTACTAATGAAGAGTATAAGAAAACTTCTATGATAACGGGTTTGGGGATCTTGGCCATAGGCGGATTAGGTTTTCTTATTTTTTATATAGTTACGGAAATTGCACCTTGGATAGGCAGAGCTCTTGGATTGATGACGTAGTGTGATAATATGGAGAATACAGGTTCTGAAGCTACTAACGAAGAAAAAACAAAAATATTTGCTATAAAAACCCAAGTTGGTAAAGAGCAAAACACAGCTGATCTTATCAACAGTAGGGCAGATAAATCAAAGATAAATATCCCATCTATTCTTGTAACACCGGAACTTAGAGGTTACATATTTGTAGAAAGTTATGACATAGAGCGCATAAAAGATATGATTAAAACAGTTTCTTATGCCAGGAATATGCTTGAAGGTGACACTCCAGTAGAGCAAATAGAACATTTTCTGGTGCCAGCATCTGCAGTTGCAAAGATTGCAGAGGGCGACGTCGTTGAAATGGTTGCAGGTCCATTCAGAGGAGAAACTGCAAAGGTTACACATATTGATGACACTAAAGAAGAAATAACAGTGGAACTTTTTGAGTCGGTTGTTCCTATACCAATTACCGTTCGTGGTGAACAAGTAAGAGTAATCAAAAGAAAAGAAGAAGAAAAAAAGAAAGAAGAAGGAGCGTAAACATCTATGCCAGAAACAATAAAAGCACTTGTTGACGGAGGAAAAGCATCTGCAGGTCCGCCACTTGGTCCAGCACTTGGGCCGATGGGCGTAAACATAATGCAGATTGTGAATGCAATAAACGATAAAACCAAGCAATTTGAGGGAATGAAAGTTCCAGTTAAAGTTATTGTTGATCCAAAGACAAAAAAATTTGAAATAGAGGTAGGGACACCTCCAGCATCATCATTGATTTTAAACGAACTAAAATTGGAAAAAGGATCGGGTGTGCCTTCCACTAAAAAAGTTGGGAATCTCACTGTAGATCAAGCGATAAAAGTTGCTAAGATGAAGCACAGCAATCTTCTTGGCAAAAATCTAAAGAAGAAAACGAAGGAAGTTATAGGAACCTGCGTATCAATGGGTATAACTGTAGAAGGTAAAAAACCACAAGAGATTCAAAAAGCTATAGATGAAGGGGCTTACGATTCTAAATTCCAATCCTAATTTCCTCATCTAATTTTTCTTTACTTCCTCACTTTTTTGTTGGGTATTCTCTAGCATTCTCCTTTGCATGCGTTCTTTAGCTCTCCCTGATAAAATATCTTCGCGTATCATTCTTTGTTCTTTTTCTATCGCTTTAAGTCTCTCTTCCATTGCTATAAGTTTTTCTTTCAAATTTTCGACAAGTTCGGTATCGTTCATTAAAAAAACATATCGCGTAATGAGTTTTAAATGTTCTTCTCTATATTAAAAATCAAATTCTTTTAAAACCACGTTGGAAAAACTGTTTAATTGCTTTCAGCATGCGATCGCGTCTTACTTGCAACGGTATCGTTGTCCCATCGCCCCACGTATTTTTCTTAATTATTTCTGATAAAATAGAATCAATATCAATGTCTGTTGACTCTATAGTTGTATAACCATATCCTGCATATGATGGATCATGCGCATCACTGCCGCCTGTTCCACCGAGGTCGAATTCTTTTGCAACTTTTGCTGTTTTGATATTTGTTTCCGGTAGGCTACAGCCATTGAATACCTCCATTGCAGGGATTTTTTTGTAGATAGTTTCTAGTTTTTCTTTTTTTATGCCTGACATTTTTCTAAAAAGGTGCGGCACAATAGCCATCCCACCAGCGTCAATGATTTTATCTACAGTCTCTTCTACAGATAGGTCTCTAGGGATATTTTCTTTTATACCTAATGCTATGAGGTGTCCATCAGCAGTTGAAATTTCGATGCCCGGGATTATTACAAAATCTTTTGGTTTAAGTTTCAAAGCCTCTAAAGAGCCTTTTATGGAATTATGGTCTGTGATTGCCATCCCGTTAAGTCCTTTTTTCTTTAGAAACTCCATTATCTCTTTAGGTGAGCCAGATGCATCCTCTGAATATTGTGAATGAACGTGTAAATCCAGTTTTAACATTTCATGCTCCCGCATATTAATAAAAATGCGGGCGCCGGGATTTGGACCCGAGTTTTAAGCTTGGCAAGCTTAAGTGATACCAGACTACACTACACCCGCATGATAAATTTAGAAACCAAGAAGCAAAAACCCCTTAAAAAGACTTATGGTTTCATTCGCTTTAGTGGTTTACTCAAATGTCGTCGTGCACATATAGGTACTTCATAAAAACCTAGGTTAACCTTGCGTTTAAATTCTTTAAATAAGGGTTTACCACTTTTTATACCACATTTGATACATTTGTAGCCTTGTCCAGTGCCCTTTGACTTCATATGTTTACCACATATGATACAAACTGGATTTTCTACTTTTTTGTTTTGTTTTTTTAACCGGTTTACCTTGAGTTTTTCTAGGTTAACCGTTAAAGGCTTCTCTCTCACACCACCATAGACTTCAACAGCATCTCCAACTGTCAAATTTCTTACGATATTTCTAAACTGTTTGGTGGGTTCGTATGCTGCACAGTCAATGCTACCAGATAAATCCTTTATTTTGAAAAAGACATGTCCCCCTTTAATCGTATAAGGTGATTTACAAACATCTCCCTTAGCAACTACGGACTGATATGGTTGTATTTTGCTAATGGCCTTTTTTTGTAGGTGATCATCAGTCCCTTGATTACTCTCAAAAATAAGCCACCGATCGACCCGCTCCGATTTAATCATGGAACTAGCAAGAATCAAATCATTGGCTTTGTCACCTCTTATGCCATATAATACGGGACAGGGAGAACTTGGTACAAGTCTGTTATGCTTATTTTTATAATCATAGTTATCAAAAGTTGAAGGATGTTTTTTATCCATTTTCTTAACAGAATCATCATCTACAAAACGTTCTGTACCCCACTTTTCTTCCTCCCTGTAAGCAATTAATTCATATGTTTTATCACGAATTGGAGACCAAGCAATAGAAGCGGTTGCGCCTATTAAACCGCGTCCGTTCTTATAGCCTTTATAAAATGCGCCCAATGATTTCAGTAGTATCTTGGTATCTTTCAAAGAAACAATTTCTTTTACTGTTTTATCATATACGCTGAAACTCGGTTTCTTACTTAGTATTACAAAACCCGGATTTGTTTTAGGATCATCAAGTCTGATGTATTTCTCCAACACTTTTTCGACGATTTTTTCAATCTTTTTAACATCATAATCCTTGAAAGAGCCCTTAGCGTAACAGGATATGTTTTTATTGTCTATATCTCCTATCCTTGTTTTTTTACCAATGCCCTTTCCAAACTGAATTGAGACCGCACCATTGCCACGCGTTTTCCAGGGTATGTTCGGGTTCAGCCTTACCAATCTTGGATAACCTATAACATCATAGCCGCCTCTGGCCAATTCTCTGATTATGGCCTGGGCCACATAAGTTGTGCATCCGCCCTTGACTGAATCCGTATCATCTATTCCTATCCAGATGTTTTCACTCCCGATATCATTATATATTAAATCCTACTTTAACTCTGTCTACATATGGATAGAACAGAGTTAATTGGCGGCATCAGAGAGACACTTACTAAAGCAGGGTTCTGCGTGTCCGATCTCTGTATTATACGTCCTATAGGATTTGACTTAGTTGCAAGAAGGGACAATTCGTTACTGATAATTAAAGTTTTGACAAATATCGATGCTTTATCAGAAGATGTTGCCAAGGAACTAAGAGTTTTATCTATATTGCTAAGAGGCTCTCCATTATTAATTGGAGAAAGAAGTGGAATAGGTTTTCTTGAAGATGATGTAGTTTATGATCGTTTTGGAATTCAAACAATTACAGCGGCTACACTAGAGGATTATCTCCTTGACGGAATGTCTTTAAAAGCATATGCTGCACCTGGCGGTCTATATGTTAATCTGGACAGAGAAAAACTTAAGAAACTTCGACAGGAACAGAACATATCTTTAGGTTCATTTGCTCGATATGTACGTGTATCACGTAGAACAGCAAGTATGTATGAAGACGGCATGAATGCACGTGTTGATGTTGTTTCACGAATTGAAGAATTGCTTGGTAGCCAAGTGGCTGTGCCCATAGACATTCTAAAACCCATGCATTCCGATAAAAAAGAGACAACTTCAATCCATGGAGAAACAGAGCATCTTAGAGAATTTCAAATAGAGATATTCTCGATATTAAAAAATGTCGGATACAGAATAATTCCAATGGAAAGGGCACCTTTTGAGGCGTTAAGCAAAGACAAAGAAAGGATACTATTGACTTGCGTTCACAAATATGATAAAAAGATAGTTAAAAAAGCACAAATCGTCAGTAGCATATCTAAAATAACGGAGAGATATGCCGTTCTTTTTACAGACAAAGAGGTTAGTAAAAAGAACATAGAGGGTACACCTCTTATTGTTAAAAAAGAGTTGAAAAAGATTAGGGAACCTGAAGAAATACTTGATTTAATAATAGAACGAATAAACGATTAATTGGGCATACCAAACTTTTATAAATAGGCTTATCATTCCCGAAGACTACATTCTCCGTACTCTTAAGGAGAAAATGGCATATAAAAACACTCGATGATGTCTATGACAGACAAAAAAACTGTAGAAGTAGTTAGCAAAATCTTAGATGAATCTAAGAAACTTGAAAGAAAATTCAAACAAAATGTAGATTTAGTTATAAATCTAAAAAACATAGATTTGAATAATCCTAAGAATCGTGTTGAGGAAGAGATAATTCTACCTCATGGCCGAGGAACTCAGGCAAAAATCGCTCTTTTTGCAAGTGGTGAACTTGCCGTTAAATCAAAAAGTCATGTTGACTTACTTATTAAACCTGAAGAGATAGAAGATCTTTCCAAGGATAAAAAGAAATTCAAAAAGATAGCCGAATCTCACGATTTTTTCATAGCAGAAGCACCTTTAATGCCAACGATTGGTAAAACACTGGGTACAGTTTTGGGCCCAAGAGGGAAAATGCCCCGACCCGTACCACCAAATGCTGATATATCCAGTTTAGTTAAAAATCTCCGTAATACAGTAAAGATAAGAGCAAAAACCAAGACTTTTCATACTATCGTGGGCAACGAAGAAATGCCCAAAGAAAACATTGCCGATAATGTAGATGCAATTATTAAACGACTTGAACAAAAATTGGAAAAAGGAAAAATGAACATAGGCTCTATACACATCAAAACTACGATGGGGCCATCGGAACGAATAATTTAGGGGGATATTTGTGTCAGCTCACGTTTCAGAATGGAAGCACGGGGAAGTAAAGGAAATTACTCATCTTCTTACAAATAAAAAGGTAATCGGAATTGTTGAAATTGGCGGCATTCCCTCTCCTCAAATGCAAAGGATGAGGAAGAATCTTAATGAGACTGAAACAGTAATTCGTTCTGCAAAAAATACCTTACTTCTAAGATCACTTGATGAAGCTGAAAAAAAGGTAAAAGGCATCAGCGAATTGAAAAATATGATAAAAGGTCAGGCTGCAATTATTGCGACTGATATGAATCCTTTTAAACTATTTGGCCAAGTAAAGGCCACAAGAACAATGGCGCCTGCAAAAGGCGGAGAAACCGCAGCACATGATATTGAGATAAAAGCAGGAGAAACACCATTTAAACCAGGACCCATTGTAGGAGAATTGCAAAAAGCAGGCATTCCTGCTGCAATTCAAGAGGGAAAAGTAGTAATTAAAACCGATAAAGTGTTGGTTCCTGCTGGGCAAAAGATACCTGCAGATATGGCGCAGATGCTCACCAGACTTGAGATTTATCCGATTGAAATAGGCATGACTCTTCACGGGGTTTATGAGAACGGGAGCATCTTCAAATCAGATGTTCTTGACATTAATATGGACGAATTCAAAGCAAGAATGCACCAGGCATCAAGCTATGCATTCAACCTTGCAATGGAATCTGCATGGGCTAATAATTTGACTATTAAACCACTGTTGCAAAAGGCGCATCGCAATGCATTCGCTCTTGCAATGGATAGAGGCATCGTAACGAAAGAAACGGTTAAAAATCTAATATCAAAGGCACATGTAAACATGTTAGCCTTGGCATCGAGTGCAAAGGATGCATTAGATGAAGATTTAAAGAAAATGATAACATAACAGGAGGAAAAAGAAATGGAATATATATACAGCGCAATGCTTCTTCATTCAGCAGGCCAAAAGGTTACAGAAGAACACGTAAAGAAAGTTCTCACTGCCGCTGGCGTGAAAGCAGATGAAGGAAGAATTAAAGCATTGGTGGCATCCCTCGAAGGCGTAAACATCGATGAAGCCATCAAGACAGCTGCAATTCCAGTGGCCGCTGCACCAGCACAACCCGCAGCATCTGGAGAAGCGTCTGCTGACAAAAAGACTGAGAAAAAGAAAGAAAAGAAAGAAGAAGTCTCTGAGGAAGAGGCTGCAGCAGGGCTCGGCGCGTTATTCGGATAAAATAGTAACATCATTTGTTGTTTCAACAAATATCGGGCGACAAAAACTAAGTTGCTCCTATTTGTTGAAAAAACAACCTTTTTTTATTTTTACAACTTTTAATTTTACTTAAAATCAGTGATTGATAGGTGGGGGACGGGATGCATTGATAGGAGGAATGTGTCTCTAAGCGGAAAGCAGGTACTTAAAGTATACCTCCCCAATTATTCTCTAGTCCCCCATTGTAATAATCTATTTTTTGAATAAATAGTTTTCTCTTGAGTTTTACTTCTGTTAAATTTTTTGGCAATAGATAAATAAAAAATATACATCTAAAATTCAAAACTAACGAGGATTTTTATATCAAAGACGTATTTTTGACAAATCATGAAAAAAGGAATAATGGCCTTAAGTGGCATGATTGTGACGTTGACGTTCATTATAATTGCTTTCTTTGGACCTTGGTACAATATGGATGTGGAGAGCTCAATTCCAGGAACTGAAATGGCGTATAGTGTTGGAATGTATTTGACTAAAATGGAGATGAAAGGTACAATCATGACCAAAGACATTTCAATGTCTATTAGTTATGCCGATGCAAAGGATCAAGCACAGACGGCCGGAATCAATACAGACAGTTTTAAAATTATAGATTACGTAAATTATCTTATGATAGGAATGATCATTACTGCTATATTGGCGTTGGCAGGAATGTCAGGATATGTATTCAATTTTGGTAAAGCAAATACAATGAAAATGATTGGTTTCACTTTTGGTTTTATAACATTCATATTAGCAATGATTGCACCTATCTACTTTATGAACAACTCTTTTACTCAAGGCAACTATGGATTTTGGTTTAGTCAGACCATTGTAGGTATTAAAATGTCTGCAGGACCTGGATTTGCATGGTATCTAATGATAGTTGCAGCAATAATTGCATTTATCTCTTCGGTAGCAATGTTATTAAAAAATTCAAATCCCGAGATTGTGCTGCAATCATTGCAATAAAACCAAAACAACTATTTTGGAAAACAAATTTGGGGAAGAAAGGCATCAATTCCATTCTTTCTAAATAATTACATCCAAGCATCAAGGCCCTTTTGTTCTGTTGTAGTGATGTCAGAAAGACCAAATGCACCCT
>Ga0172362_10001136_pt1 | contig 22581 bp, 28 predicted proteins | sample LakKivs1_kivu2a2_FD_114534 | JGI IMG/M metagenome (GOLD analysis project Ga0172362, IMG submission 114534) | Sediment microbial communities from Lake Kivu, Rwanda - Sediment s1_kivu2a2 | ecosystem: Environmental > Aquatic > Freshwater > Lake > Sediment | place: Rwanda: Western Province, Lake... | reverse complement strand
CCTTTTTCACAGGCTTAATGAGTTTCGTATTGACCTTCCACGTTTGCGCGAAAGGAAGGAAGATATTCCCGTATTGGCTAAGTATTTTCTGAACGAGGCAAATCAAGAACTTAACAAAAAGATAAAGGGTTTTCGTGGTGATGTGATGAAATTTTTCTTAAATTATCCCTGGCCTGGCAACGTACGTGAGCTCAGAAATATGGTCAAAAAGGCAGTTCTTTTGAGTGATTCTGAAGAAATATTCCTTGAGCATTTATCTATAAATCAATCTGCGGGAGCTACAAGTATGAATGCATTCCAAAACACCATCGGTTTACAGGAGAACTCTTCATTAAAAGACATTACTCATAGATTTGAGGTTGGAGTTATCAAATATGCCCTTGCCAAAGTTGGTGGCAATAAGATAAAAGCGGCAAAAGTTCTGCACATCAATCGCAAGGCGCTTTATCGTAAAATGAAAACCTTAGGCATTTGACACTTCTGTCCCATTCTTGTCTTTAATTTGTCCTATCTTTTGGACTTGCCGGAAGATTTCAAAAATAATGCGTTCAAATTTTCCCCCCAAAAATAAATTTATCAAAAGTTAACTATTTGACATTCCAATAGGTTACAAATTTGGAGTAACCACCCGGATTACTTTTCCTTATTTAATTTCTTATGGCATACTTGTTGCCTCTTTACTTGACTTGAATGAAAATGATAATGATTGAGCGAAAGTGATAAAAAACTCAGAATAATAATAATTAATTAACAATGACTAAATCAAAAATTTTGGTGGTTGATAATGATAAAGACATGTGTTGGCTGATTGCTTCTATATTGAGAGAAGAGGGTTTATCCGTAGATATAGCTCACGACGGAAAAACCGCTTTGGCTAAAGTTAGCCATCATCGTTATGCGGTAATGATTTTAGACTACAAACTTTATGGAATGTCCGGATTAACTGTTTTAGAAAAAACTCACCAGGCAAGACTTCCAATAACAATAATAATGATTTCTGCGTTTGGAAATGGAAATGTAATAGCAAAAGCCAAGGACTTTGGCGCTTATGCATTTTTGGATAAGCCTTTTGATATAAATGTGCTGAAGAAAACAGTAAAAAGGGCATTGGCAAAACAGAAAAGTATCAACATGAAATTGTTGAGGGATAAAAAAGTTTGAGGTTAACCGCTCCTCAGTAAAAAAAATGCGGAATCTAAAATGAAGGGGGGTAAGGAATATGGCTGTAGAAAAAGCGATCGGCTCTTCCAGCCTTGTGGAAGTTGTCGACCGTATCCTGGACAAGGGCGTGGTCATTGACGCCTGGGTGAGAGTCTCATTAGTGGGTATTGAAATACTCGCGATTGAGGCGAGGGCTGTAGTGGCTTCCGTTGAGACCTATCTGAAGTATGCTGAGGCGATTGGTTTGACCGCAACAGCTGCCTGATGTAAAGGATAAGGTCGAAATGGTGATTCTTGCCGGGCCATCCTTAACTCTCTTAAAACGCGAGGGAGACAGTATGACTCGCCAAGACTTTCTTTACTTCCCCGTCAATAATTAAATATTCTTATTGGTGAGAGGAATGGGATGCCAGCGATTTTGGATTTAAAGGACTTGGTAGAAGACATCGCATTTATATACCACACAAAGATCGAAAATATGGATTCTCTTCATGAAACTACCAAGTTAATTCTTAATGAATTTCAAGAACCTCTCATTAAGACAAAACAGATAAGGGAAGAGATTAATAGACAGCTTAAGGACTTACTTTCACAGAATGAGCACTTAAGAAGGAAAGATTTTGATAGAATGATGCAGGGTATTCTTTCCGCGCAGACAGAAAAAGAAAAAGAAATCAGGTGTTTAGTAGATAATTACCTTTCCGAACAGAAAGTGATGATAAATCTCTTAAAGGAACATCTAACTAAGATTAAAGACGCCATTGCCAAAGGCAAAGTGGTAGTAACCCAGGAATCTCAAAACACGCTCACCAAAATTCTTGCTAAACAGGAAAAGGAAAAACAGGCGGTAACTTCTAAATTAAAAGAGTTTCAAAAAGAGCAACATGAAATAACCGATGGGCTTCTTGAACTTTTAGCCAAGGGAAGAGAATTGAGAATCAAGGACCTTAAATCAATGCTCAGGAGGTTTAAGAATTCACATAAAGCTCGGCTGGTTCGCCAGGATGAAAGAAAAGCTGAGGTGAAAAGAAGAAGGGATGAAGTGCACGATATGCTTGTTGTTTTTAAGAAAAGCAGGATGGAATTCGCACAGAGATTGATTAAATCACCTAATGTAATTTCATCGGTTAGGAATATCATCAATAATGTGTCTGCTAATAAAAGAGAGGGACACAATATAAAAGTTGCCCCTTAAAAAATTTAAACAAAGAAGGAGGCGAAAAAAAATGGGAATTGCAGAGGGAATGAAAAGTTTGACCGAGGACATTCTTTCTTCCTATGATGCGCGGGTAAAAACAATTGGCAGTATAGTTGCAGATACCCACAGGATAGTTGTTGATGCACATAAGATAACTTCCGATGCACGTAAGACCGTCAAGGGATTTACCGCGGATAGGAAGAAAATGGCAAGTGAGCAGGCAGTGAGCCTGGGTAATTTTGCCAAGGGGTTAGCTCAAAACATCGATGATATGCTTGGAGGATTTGGGAATGCCCGCAAACACATGGGTGAGGAACAAGCCAAGAACCTGGAAGACTTTTTAAAGACTATTGGAGACTTTGTCAAAAATCTTACCAGGAACGTTGGCACAATGATGAATGGTTTTAGAAAGGAACACAAGGAGGTGTCAGAGGAACTCAAGGGCAAGCTTGCCAAAGAGGCGAAGGATATCGAAGCCTACATCACTAAGCTGCTGAAAGATTTCAGGGCATCCCGGAGCGAGATGAGTGAAACCTTAAGAAAGAACTTAGACAAATATATCCGTGACATAATAAACTGTGTCAGGGGTATAGCCAACAATACCAGGCAGCTTATAGGCGAATATCACTCTGATATGTCCAGGGCAAGACATGCCTGGCAAGGGATGGCAGCCACATTGGCTAAGGCAAAGGAAAAGGGTGGGCTGACGGGGATTGGGTCTGGAGAAAAAGTGGCTACTGTGGCGCAAGCGACTAAAAAGAATAGGCAGAAAGCCAGGAAGAAAAAGACCGTGAAGGTAGCGGGGTAATAAACGTCTTTTTAATTATCATTGCTTTCTGTAAAAGTCGCTATATCCATCCTCATGCCGGATATGTCTGCTCAACATGTCGCGAAAAGACGTTGACCTCTTTGCGACGTGCGAAAGACTAATTTTCTCACCAGTGCGGCGCAGGCTATAAGATGGTTTGTGATTAATGTGTATTTCATGAAAGGGAATAGATTTATTTTAGAAAGGAGTTTAGTCTATGGGTACCGTGGCGATTGAAATGGAATCTATGTGTGCGGGTATTTTGAATAGTCATGCACAGAGAAACAAGTCTCTTAAAGACTTACATAAAAATGTCAAGTCTTTGAGAAATGATGCAAGAAAGTTCGTTGCTGACACAAGAAGGTTTCGTCAAGAGATGGCAAAGTCTTTAAATGGGACTCTTGAAAAAGACAGAGAAGATTTAGCCAGAGATGTGGATTCTTTAAGGAAAGACTTTTGTGAGAGCCAAAAAGGACTGCATTCCGATCTGGTTTCAGCGAGCAAAGCCTGGGAAAAGATGAGCAAGATGTTAAAAGGTAATGGAGTAAAATAAAATCTCTGTCTTTGTGTCAGGTAATGCTAATTAGAACCGAGGTGATAAACTAAATGATTGATGAGATGACGACAGTCCTTGAGCCAAGTCCTTTACCAGACTTTGTAGAAACAAGGTATGTAAAAGATGTTACCAGCAGGGCGCTTTCGTATATCAGGGCTGGTTTTCCGGTTCATTTTCGAGGAGGCGCTGGCACGGGTAAGACCACCCTGGCAATGCATATTGCCAGTAAAATTAAAAAACCTGTAGTGATGATTCACGGCGATGAAGAGTTTACCACATCGGATTTGGTTGGTGGCGAATACGGTTATCGGTTCAGAAAAGTCGTGGACCGTTTTGTCTCACGAGTTATGAAGATGGAAGAGGATATGACCAAGCATTGGGTGGACAATCGCCTGACTGTTGCTTGTAAATACGGATTTACGCTTATTTATGATGAATTCACGCGTTCTCGTCCTGAAGCAAATAATATTCTCCTGGCGATTTTACAGGAAAAGATAATGGATTTGCCTGTGGGAAGAGGCGGTGAGCATCCATATTTAAAGGTGCATCCAGAATTTACTGCTATCTTTACAAGCAATCCTGAAGAGTATGCGGGAGTCCATAGAAGTCAGGATGCCTTGCGTGACAGGATGATTACCATAGATTTAGACCATTTTGACCGAGAGACAGAGATTGCCATAACCAGGGCAAAGTCTATGCTTGCGAGATGCGATGCTGAGACTATTGTGAATATTGTGAGGGAATTGCGAGATTCCGGCAAATGTGAATTTCCGCCGACAATTCGCGCCTGCATTATGATTGCCAAGACGCTTAGCGCTCAACGGCTCAGGACAATACAAGGTAACGGTTTCTTTACCCAGTTATGCCAGGATATTTTGTCTTCCGAAACAAGCAGGGTAGGCTCAAAGACAAATCAGAACAGGATAAAGGAAATTGTCAGGCATCTGGTGGAAAAAAATATTTGTAAGAGGGAGGTATAATCGATGAAAAGCATATCTCAGCTGCAAACCGTAAGCGATATAAAGGGGATGCATTCTATAGGCGCTCGCTCCATACCAAAGGCTATGAGGTCAAGTTACCTTGAGCTGTATGTGCTCGACCGGGAAAGGGCAAGATTGGAGAAAGAGCAATTCAGCACTGATAAGAGACTGGGAAATGCCCAGAGACGATTGGATAATCTGGCTGTCCGAGTACAGAAACTTTTAAGAGAAATAAATGGAGAGAACGAAACAGCGGATTCAGCCGGGGCTGAGGCGACGGCTGGGAAGTTGCACAGGGGTATTTCTTCCGGCAAGCCCATAAAAAAGATGTCCATAAGATATTAAAGATATTTTTTTAAGGGAAAGATAAGATGGAGTGGCGTGTTTTTGACTGGAAAAGCCGAAAGGTTGGTCAAAAGGGCGAGGTCTTAAACAGGAATGACTATAGATGCGGTTTTTGCAAAGGAAAGGGAGTTATATCTCACAACAAAACCGTAAGGTGCCCTGTCTGTCAAGGGGCAGGGTCAGTTAAGGTTCCCGGTTTGGCAGTTATCTGTGCATATTGTAATGGAGATGGTAGGGCGCATTTGAATAGAGACCTTACCTGTAACGTTTGTAAGGGTAAGGGTATTGTTCCCATAGAGAGTAATCATGTTGAGATATGTTCTATCTGTAAAGGGTTGGGCAGAATTCGCGGCACGAGTCTTTTTTGTATGACCTGCAGGGGAAAGGGAGTTATCGTGATGCCAAGTGTTGCATTGGGAAATATGGCAAAGGGAAAGAGAAGAGATGAGGGGGAAAACGATTATGAAGAAGAAATGCAATAAAAAGGAAGAAGAAGTGTTAGATTCGGACTTCAGCATAGGGAATTTCAGTTTAGGAGGTTTATTTAAGGGCATTGAAAAATTAGTAGATTTTGCCGCAGGGCTGAAAGAGGCAGGCGGTGAAATCCAAAAAGAAGGAGAATTTGACCTTAGCCATCTCAAAAAGGGCATGAAAGGAGTGTTTGGCTTTTCAATAAAAACAGCCGGTGGCGGGAAACCCATCGTTGAGCCATTCGGTAATATAAAAAAGACTGCCGGAGGACCCACGGTTAAGGAGGAAAGGGAACCGATTACGGACATCTTTAACGAAAAGGAAGAGATTTGCGTTTATGCGGAAATGCCCGGGGTAAATGAGAGTGACATAAAGATAGATTTAAAAGGGGATATCTTAGATATCTTAGCCCGGACAGGTGATAAAAAGTATCGCAAAGAAGTCTTGCTTCCGGCAAAAGTCAAACCCGGGACGATTATCTCAAGTTATAAAAATGGTATTTTAGAGATAAAAATGAAAAAATGAATGTCACTAATTGGACTAAAAGAAAATGGGTTAAAGTTAATCCTGTTTGGTGGTAAAGGTGGTGTGGGAAAAACGACCTGTGCCTCAAGCACAGCGCTTTATTTAAGTTGCGATTTTAAGACACTGCTCGTTTCAACAGACCCGGCTCACTCGCTCTCTGATAGCTTGGACCAGAAAATTGGAGATGAGATAAAGGAAGTTAAAGGCATAAAAAATTTAAGTGCTCTGGAGATAAGTGCTGAAAAGGCTCTTTATAAATTTAAAATGGAATACGAAAACCAGATAAAAAAGATACTGGATACTTCAACCTATTTAGACCAGGAGGACATTGATTCTATATTTAATTTGCCCATCCCGGGCATTGATGAAGTGATGGGTTTTAAGACCGTGGTTGACTTAATAGAGGAAGCTCAATTTGACAAATATATAGTGGATACTGCGCCTACCGGGCATGCCTTGCGACTCTTAACTTTGCCTGAGCTTCTGGATAACTGGATTAAGGTCATGGCTCAAATGAGATGGAAGTATAGATATATGGTAAAAACCTTTGGCGGTAAATATAATCCTGATGAAGCAGATGATTTTCTCTTAACCATGAAAAAGACGGTTAAGGGCATAGAGTCACTGCTTCGGGACTCCAATAAATGTGAGTTTATTGCGGTAACAATACCGGAAGATATGGCTGTCTTAGAAACGGAGAGGTTGATTAATAGTTTGGATAAGTATGGTGTAAAAGTGAAGCAGATAATAATCAACAATGTTGTCGAGCCAACGAACAATTGCAAATTTTGCCGGGAAAAAAGAAGATTCCAGGAGAAATATATCAGCCAGATAAGGAAAAAGTTTGGTGGTTTAAAAACAACAATGGTGCCTTTGCAGCCGGGTGAAGTTAGAGGTATGGATGCCCTGCATATCTTTCAGGAGTTTTTGTTTCAATGACGGCAAAAAAAGATAACACGCACCTTACGTTGAAGGTTAAAGAGGCATTAGCCAAAGATGCTGGCAGGGCAATTGTGAGAATTGACCCTGAGGATATGAAGGTTTTAAATGTGGAAGTCGGTGAGATTTTAGAGGTTGAGGGTAAAAGAAAAACCGCGGCTAAGGGAATGCCTTGTTATGCTGAGGAGAGGGGAAAAAGTATAATCCAGATGGATGGAATCTCAAGGGAAAATGCCCTGGTTGGTCTGGATGATAAAGTAAAGATTCGCAAGATTGATTATAAACCTGCTAACAGAATAACCCTTTCTCCCGTAACAGTGTCAAGCCCGCTTAAAGGAGAGAAAGATACCAGATACATTGGGTCGCTCATAGATAGTCTTCCAGTAACCAGTGGAGACCGAATCAGGGCTACATTGTTTGGTTCAAGGGGGTATGATTTTAAGGTTCTGGATACCATTCCCGATGGTGTGGTTCTAATCAATCCACAAACCTTAATCAGGATGGAAACGAAAGGACATGGAGAATCTGGACCAACAAGGATTTCTTACGAGGACATCGGTGGACTTAATTCACAGATTCAGAGAATCCGGGAGATGATTGAACTCCCTTTAAGATATCCTGAAGTGTTTGAGAGATTAGGGATTGATGCACCTAAAGGAGTTTTGCTTTACGGTCCTCCAGGAACCGGCAAGACTTTAATCGCCCGTGCCGTGACTAATGAAACCGATGCCTATTTTACCCATATATCAGGACCTGAAATTATCGGTAAATTTTACGGTGAGAGTGAGGCGCGATTGAGAAGTGTATTTGAGGATGCTCAAGCCCATACGCCGGCGATTATCTTTATTGATGAAATAGACGCCATTGCTCCCAAGAGAGAAGAAATGGGCGGAGAAAAGCAGGTGGAAAGACGGGTTGTGGCACAACTTTTAGCCTTGTTAGATGGATTGGAATCGCGTGGACAAATCATTGTTATCGGGGCGACCAATATTCCAAACACTCTTGACCCTGCATTAAGGAGACCGGGCAGATTTGACCGGGAAATATCTATTCCTATACCTGATAAGAATGGCAGATTGGAAATATTACAGATTCATACCAGAGGAATGCCCAGGGCATCTAACGTCAGTTTAGAAAGATTGGCTGAGATTACCCATGGATTTGTGGGCGCAGACTTAGCCGCCCTTGTAAGGGAAGCAGCCATGTCGGCACTCAGAAAAATATTACCCAAGATAGATTTTGAAATCGCTGATATCCCTTATGAATCCTTGATGCAATTAGAAGTTACCATGGATAATTTTTTAGAGGCAATGAAGGAAGTGGAGCCCACAGCCATAAGGGAATTCTTCGTGGAAGTGCCGGATGTGAAATGGGATGATGTGGGAGGGCTGGAGAACATAAAAGAAGAACTGAAAGAGGCGGTAGAATGGCCACTCAAATATTCAGATATTTTTAAGCAGGTGAATACAAACCCACCTAAAGGAATAGTTCTTTATGGAGTTCCGGGCACAGGAAAAACTTTATTAGCTAAGGCAGTAGCAAGTCAAACGGGCGTAAATTTTATCTCCGTAAAAGGTCCCGGGCTGATTTCCAAATTTATCGGAGAAAGTGAAAGGGCTATCCGCGATGTATTTAAAACTGCCAAGCAGGCGGCACCCGCTATTTTGTTCTTTGATGAAATCGATGCGTTGGTTCCTAAAAGGGGATTTGCCTCCGGTGATAGTCATGTTGGAGAAAGAGTAATCAGTCAGTTTTTAGCAGAAATGGATGGGCTTGAGGAACTTAAAGGCGTGGTGATTCTGGCTGCCACAAATAGATTAGATTTAATTGACCCGGCAATTCTTAGAAGTGGGCGTTTTGACCTCTTATTAGAATTGCCCAAGCCGGATGAAAAAACAAGAGAAGAGATATTTAAGATTCACACTAAAGGTAAACCCCTTGCCAGGGATGTGGACCTGAGGGAGTTAGCCAGAGAGACTGGGGGACGGGTAGGCTCTGATATTGAGTTTATCTGTCGCAAAGCCGCGACACTGGCAATAAGGGAGTATATAGAAAAGAATCAGAAATTCGAATTCAAGATTTCAAAAAGAAACTTTGAGGAAGCAGGTAAGCTGTTAAAGGAACAACAAAAACAGTAATTAAGAAGTGAAGAACCTCCTTTCTTCATCGACGCTTGGGGGATGCCTGAGGGGAAGGGACGCCAGCCCTTTCCCTCAGGTATGAAAGGGTTTAATATGTGTGAAATAGGAAAATATATTTACGGAATCGTAAGTAATGGTAATCAGAAATCCATTGGTTTATATGGCTCATCTGCCTGTAATGGAGTTCATTTTATTCCTTATCTGGATATAGCGGCAGTGGTAAAAGACGCCGAGATAGTTAACTATACCCACATGTTTAAGGATATCCTGGCAAGGGCTTTAGTTGAGCATCAAAAGATTATTGAGCAAATTATGGACATGGGATGTTTAATTATCCCTGTCAGGCTGGGGACGTTTGTGATGAATGAGGTAGAGGTTAAAAATGTTTTAAGTAAAGGATATAGTCTTATAAAAGATATAATCCCGAAGATAAGTGATAAAGTTGAGATAGACGTGGTCTGCACATGGAGTGATTTTACATCAGTGATTAGAGAAGTGGGGCAGTTGCGGGAGATTGAAGCGGTGAAAGAGAAACTCTTGAGTAATCCTAAAGGGATAACCGTTGATGACCAGATGAAGGTGGGAGTTATGGTTAAGAATATATTGGACCAGTTGCGCGAATGGTATTCCTCTCAGATACAGAATGCCTTAAAGACGCTTTGTGTGGGTTGTATGAAGCATGAACTTATGGATGATAGAATGGTTGCAAATATCGCCTTTTTAGTAAATAAAGCCAGGCAGAAGGATTTTCATGCAAAGGTTGAATACCTGGATAATGAATTTGGGGGAAAACTAAATTTCAGATGCGTTGGTCCGCTTCCTTCATACAGTTTTTTTACGCTTGAGATAAAAAAGATGCAATTTGAGGACGTGGATTGGGCAAGGAAAAAGCTGAGAATTACTAATGCCCCCGTCAATAAAAACGAGATTAAGAGGGCATATCAAAGACAGGCATTTTCTTTCCATCCCGATAAGAATCCGGGGAAGCCGGGGATAGAAAGAGAATTTGAAGAAATAAATAAATCTTATAACATACTCCTCGATTATGCTACATCTTGCGCACAGGCGGGAGAAGAAAGTTTTTATTTTAATGAAGATGAATTTAAGAAAAACGCCATTCTTGTTAAGGTTAGAGAGTGAGATGGAGATGGAAGGTAAGTATATCTATTGTATTATCGGGACCACGCAGGAGAGGAATTTTGGTCCTATTGGCATTGGCGGAAGAGACGATGAGGTTTTAACTATCAGCTATGATGATTTAAGTATGGTGGTAAGTAACTGTAAGACAATTAAATTGGGAGTCAGCCGTCAGCATTTGTTAGCACATGAGAGAGTAATTGAGCAAGTGATGAAAGAGTTTGATGGTGTGCTTCCGGTAAGGTTTGGAACTATTGCCTCCAGTGCAGATGAGATTAGGAGTCTTCTGGATAGAAGATATAGAGAATTTAAGACTGCATTGGTAAACATGGAGCATAGGATTGAGCTGGGAGTTAAAGGAATATGGAGAAACATGGATGTTATTTTTAACGAGATTGTTGAAGGAAATAAAGACATTAAGAGGGAAAAAGAGAAACTGCAGAATGATAAAGGAATGAAGAATATCCAGGCAAGGGTGGACGTGGGCAAGATGGTTGCGCAGGCATTAGAGAAGAAAAAAGATCAAGAGACGGCAAAAATTGTAGATAGTCTGAGAAAGTCATCCATTGATTATAAACTTAATAAAACTATCGGCGATGATATGTTTATTAATGCGGCTTTTCTGTCGGACAAGGGCAGGGAAAAAGAATTTGATAACATTATGGATGATTTAAGTGAGAAATATAAAGAGAGAGTGAGATTTATGTATGCTGGTCCTTTGCCCGTGTTTAACTTTGTCAACATTGTCATTTATCCAGAGGAATGGGAGAAATAATTATGCCACAAGTAATTGAAACACTTAATTCGAGAGAAACTGTTTCTAAAGAAGGTAAATATATCTATTGTATTATAGCGATAGATAGCCAAGAGCCCCCAATATTTGACACAACGGGAATTGAAGATGGTGCTGGTGAGCTATATACAATCTCTTATAATGATATTGCCGCCGTGGTGAGTGATTCGCCAATTAAACGATACTCTTTTGCAAGAGATAATCTGATTTCACATGAACGCGCAATTGAAGAAGTTATGAAGATATATACAGTCCTGCCGGTAAGATTCGGCACCGTTGCTGAAAATGAGCAAAAGGTAAGGAAGATACTGCAAAAAGATTATGATAAATTTTCGGTTTTACTGAAAGATATTGAAGGGAAAAAAGAACTGGGACTGAAAGCTATATTTAAGGAAGACATCTATGGACATATTTTAGATAAATATGAGGACATTAAAATTTTAAAAGAAGTGCTTCAGGATATGTCACCTTCAAAGACGCATCGTCAACGTATGGAAATTGGAAAGATGGTTGAGGGGGCATTACAAAGTGAGAAAGAGATTTATCAAAAGGATATTTTGAGCGGTCTTTTGCCTTTGGCAGAAGAGGTAAAAATCAATAATAACTATGGTGAATTGATGATTCTAAACGCCGCATTTTTAGTAAGAAAACACAGGGAACGAAAGTTTGATAAAATAATTCAGCACCTTGATGAAAGATATGGAGATATAATAAAATTTAAATACGTGGGGACACTGCCACCATTTAATTTCGTCAATCTGACAATTTCTACAGGTGAGTATTAGGATGTTTTTAATCGATGATATATTACTTTCACCATTAACATTGCTGGTCTGGTTGGGTGAGAAGGTTAATGACGTAATAGAAAAGGAATTATCTGATGAAGGTTTGATAAAAGAAAAACTTATGCAATTGCAACTGCGATTTGAGATGGATGAAATTAGCGATGAAGAATATAACAAACAGGAAAAAGAACTTTTAACACGATTGGAAGCTATAGCTAAAACGAGAGAGGAGGGATAACAATGTCTAAGAGAGGAGGGATAACAATGTCAAATATAACGGGCGCCGCGAGAATAGCGAGCACATTTCTCAAAAAGACCCTTACTGCAAAAGATGTAAAGGTTATTATGGCAACGAAGGTTAGTGAAGGCTGGGAGACAAAGGCTGAAGTTTATGAGGAGAATCCTTTTATAAAATCTCTTGGATGTTCTATGAAGATGCCGGATAAGAATTATTATGCGGTTAAACTCAATGATGACCTTGAAGTTGAATCTTACGAACGTGAGCGGAATTAGTGTTTCAGAATTAGTCTTAGAAGAGAAATGAACATGAAATCGCAAGGTAAAGACCTTATCTATTTATATTGTGTTACTGATGAAGTCCCCCAGCTGGGAGAGTTAAAAGAATTAGTCAATAGTATATATTTTGTTTTCCACATCGGTCTTTACGCTGTGGTAAGTAAGGTTTCACCGGATGAGTTTGGGGAGGAGAATCTCAGGAAGAATTTTGCTAATTTAGATTGGGTTAAGACAAAGGTGAGTATCCACGAAAAAATAATTGAATGGGTAATGAAAGATATCGGTGTAGTTCCCTTTAAATTTGCTACTTTGTTTAATACGGAGGATACTCTAAAGGAAATGCTTGAGAAACAAGCGAGGATTCTTAAGAAGAACTTGGATAATTTAAGAGGCAAAGAAGAATGGGGAGTTAAAATTTATTGTGATATAGGGAAATTGAAGGAAAATCTCTCTCAAAAGGATAAAGAGCTCGTAAAATTAGATAAACAGATTAAGTCTTCTTCCATAGGCAAGGCGTTCATTTTATGGAAGAGGAAGGGGGAGATGGTAAAGACATTAATAAATAAAAAACTTAATGAATATGGAAAGGATAGTTATGAAAGACTAAAACAGCACAGTATTAAATCTAAGGTCAACAAATTATTACCCAGAGAAGTGACTGACAGGAAAGATGATATGATTTTAAACTCCGCTTTTTTAATCGAGAAAAATAAAGTGCCGGATTTTACGAATACAGTGGAAGATATTAAGGTAAGATATACTGCTCAGGGACTCTATTTTGATAACACCGGACCCTGGCCGCCGTATAATTTCTGTTCTGTTGGAGAGAAGGCACAAAGTGGATAATGTAATTGCAGAATCAAGGGATGTAACCCTTTTAGAAATTTTAGACAGGGTTTTGGATAAAGGCGTGGTTATATCCGGCGATATAATCATTTCTCTGGCAGAGGTTGACCTTATCTATGTGGGACTGAAGGTTCTCATCAGCTCAGTAGAGACTATGGAACGTTTAAGAGGGGCGCCATTTGCAGGAGCAATGGAAGAGCCAACATGACCGGTATGAATATATACGCTTATGCCATAATAGATTCTATAGTGCAATTCGATGATTGTATTACTGGGATGGAAGGTAAAATTGTCTTTAATATCCCTTATCGTGATATTGGCGTGGTGGTGAGCAAATTTGGTGAAAAGATTCAAAATGTAACTAAAGACCACGTTTTAAAGCATGAAGAAGTTGTAGAAAAATTAATGAGAAGATTTACTGTTCTGCCAATTAGATTTCTTACACAATTTAGCCACGAAGAGGATGTTCTTTTGATGATGCAAGCGTTTTACAATGATTTTAGAGAAAATTTGGATAGAGTGCGCAACAAAGTAGAGTTCGGTGTGAAGATTATCTGGTCTGGTGTGAAAGTAAATAACCATACGATGGTGGCATGCAGAAAAAGTGATACAAGTATAAGGTTCTTGGGCAGTTCGCCATCCAGAAGTTTTGTAAAGGAAAAATTTGAAAAGTATAAGGCGCATAAAGAGTTTGGGGAAGAAGTGGAAAGATATGTCAGCCTTATAGACGATTTCTTTAGCAGGTTTGCGGTGGAAAAAAAATTGGAGAAGTTAAAAACCGATAAATTGCTCTTGGCTGCATCCTACTTAGTTGAGAAAGAAAGACAAGAAGATTTTAAAGATGCTTTTAAACGGGCAAGGAAAACCCTTGGCGACCTTAAATTCCTTTTGAGCGGTCCATGGCCTCCTTACAATTTTGTTGTCTTAAGCAGAAAGACGGATATGTATGATAAAAAGTCTCCATGCTGGAACATCTCAAGTGAGGGTGAAATATGACTATGGACAGAGTAGTTGAAACAGATTTTCCTCAAGACTTTGTTGAGGAGATTGAAAAAGTCCAAGGGGCACTTCCTGGAAGGATTGATGCCAATCCCCAAAATGTTGAGAGGGGTCTGGCTAAATTGGTCCTTACACTCGTTGAATTAATCAGAAAATTGTTGGAAAAACAGGCAATGAGACGAATAGATGCAGGTTCCTTAACTGAGGAAGAGATTGAGCGGGTTGGCGAAACCCTGATGAGATTAGAAAACAAAATACATGAACTGAAAGTCATATTCGGGCTTGAGGATGATGAGTTAAATATAAACCTCGGTCCTCTGGGTGATTTGATGTGAGGAAGAAAAAAAATGTCCCAAGAAACGGCTGATATAGATTGTTCAGAGTTTCAAAAGAGAGAACGGACAATGCAGGACATCATAGTTAATATTAACCAAGCCAAAGGGGTTCAAGAAAAGGCGAGATTTGCTCAAGGGGTTCAAAGAGAAGCAGGTGAACTTCTTTCTTGCAAGGGATATGATAGTAAAAAATTGGACTGCAAAAACTGTCATTTCATCGCCAATTTACGCAAGAAAGCCGTTGGTTTGATTATAAGGGCTAAAAAATTGGTTTAAAAGGGGTGGTAATGTCATGGAAGAAAATAAGATGATACATCCGATACAGGCTACAAACTTTGCCGATATTTTAGAGAGGGTTCTGGATAAAGGTGTTGTTATTGCCGGCGACATAAGTATTCAACTCGCAGACATCAATCTTCTTAATATCAAGATAAGGCTGTTGGTTGCCTCTGTGGATAAGGCTATGCAGATGGGGATAAATTGGTGGCAGCAGGATTCTTATTTATCTACCAGGGCAAAACAAACCGAGATTGAAAAAGAGAACGCATCGCTCAAAAAAAGGTTGGTGCGACTGGAGGCGAGGGTTAAAAGTAGATGAGAACTCTGTTTTACGTTCCTATTATTCACACTAGTTCTGACCTCGGTTCTCTTGCAAAAGCTGTGGACAGAAGGGGCATGGTGGAGCTTGGTCAGGAGATCTGGAGTGAACATTTGAAGATTGTCGATGGTTTCTGGAATTCTATATTGTTTTATTTCATGCATATCAATGAATCGGGATTGAAAATATATCAGGATGGGATGGTTGCTGAGGGAGTGATAGGACAGAAAATAGTTGAGGAAGGCATACGATTGGGAAGTAAAAACTATGAGCTTATCGCAATGCTTCTCAAACAGGGAGCTATTTTAATAAAAACGGAAGATTTTAATTTGGTTAAGGAAGAGCGCGATAGGTTGCTTACCCTGACAAGGGCAAAATCAGTTTCGCAAAAGCTGATAGTATTCTTAAAATATAGGCTGGTAAAAAGCAGACTCTTAAACAAAAGAGATAAGTTTATCGCACAAAGAATAAGTGAAACTTTGGGTGATGGAGAAAGAGGTGTTCTCTTTATTGGCGCCTTTCACAATGTTAAGAAATTTCTTTCTGGCAATATTCAAATTAAGGAGATAAAGGATGCGCAGAGGATAAGGGAATATTATCGGTTACTTCCTTTTTATCATAAGCATAAGGAACGGTTTAAGGAACTAAGCGATTATCTCATTTCTACAGTGGAGGCTTAGGTTTGAGTTTATTTGAAGAAATACAGATGATAATTTGTGAGCAATTAGTTCTTATGCCTGAAGAAGTCAGACCGGATACCTCTTTTATTGAAGACCTCGGAACGGATTCGCTGGACACCATTGAATTAGTTATGGCTCTTGAAGAAAAATTTAACTTGGAGATTTCTGATGAGGATGCAAAGGAAATGAATACAGTGGCTGATGTGGTTGGGTATATAGAAGATAAAATAAGTAGATAGCCGGATTCTCTGAAATAAAATGTGCCAAAATAATTTAAGGTAATTACTTAAAATTTTGACCAAATTTTGAGTAATTACCGAGCTATTCGAGAAAGATGAAAAAAACTTTGCACCTTTTGATTGTGGATGATTCTGAGAGCGATGCCCTTTTACTCGCCAGTGAAGTTGAACGCGGTGGTTATGACCTCTATTGGGAGAGAATAGATACGCCATCACAGCTTATCGATGTTCTCACTCACAGGGAATGGGACATTATCCTCTGCGATTACTCTATGCCACAACTCAATGCCCTGAAGGCGTTGGAGATTGTCAGGGGGAATGGGCTCGGCACGCCATTTATAATCGTATCTGGCACAATAGGTGAGGAAGTTGCTGTCAATGCAATGAGGGCTGGGGCACACGACTATTTCACAAAGGGTAACTTAAAACGCCTCCTGCCTGCCATTGATCGAGAATTGCGTGATGCCAAGATACGGAAGAAACGGCGTCTTCTGGTGGAGAAGCACACGAAAAGTGAAAAAAGATTCAAAGAACTGGTGAACTTGCTCCCCCAACCCATCTTTGAGATGAACATGAATGGTATTCTCACCTTCGTAAATTCAATAGCTTATCAAGTGTTCGGATACACAAAGGCGGATTTCCGAAAGGGTCTAAACACCCTTCAGATGTTTATACCCGCTGACAGGGAAAGAGTATTAAGAGATATCCAGACCATGATTCGGGAGGATGTGGGAAAAGGGAATGAATACACCGCCTTGCGGAAGGATGGCAGCACATTCCCCGTAATTACTTACTCAAGCCCCATCAAACAGGATGATGAAGCGATTGGATTGCGTGGCATAGTTGTTGACCTCACCATTCACAAGCAGGCTGAACTTGAACGCAAGACCTTTGCAAATCTGGGGCTGAACCTCGTTAATGCAGACTCACTGGGGTCATTTGCCAGAATCCTCAAAGATGCCACTCTTGAGCTTTTTTCCTGGGACGCTTTTTTCATCGCAGAGAGAGTCAAAGGAACAAAATTGTTCAATATGCTTATCGTCATAGATATCATCGGCGGAAAAACGGTCTCTCTTGAGGAAAGGAAGGGAACACCGACTGAACTTGCATATATTAAGGAAATTGTAGAAGGAAAATGTTGTCTCCTGAACCGAATGACCGGCAAGGAAAATCCCCTCCCCCGTTTTGGGGATACATCTCGCCCCTCCGCAAGTCTGATGTTTGCACCATTAATTGTTGGTGAAGACCTCTTTGGTGTCCTCTCCGTTCAATCCTACCAGACCGATCGCTATACAGAAAGAGACATGGTGCTCCTGAAATCCTTGGTGGACCTTGCGGCGCCTGCCATGAGACGAATTCAGGTTGAACGGGAGATGAGGGAAACTAACCTTAGACTTGAGGGGACATTGGTCAAATTGCGCGAAATACAGGAGCAGATTATCCAGCAGGAACGCCTTGCCGCCGTGGGAGAGCTGGCTGCCGGTATCGCCCATGACTTCAATAACATGCTCCAGGGGATTTCTGGATTTGTGGAACTCGCACTCCTTGAACCACATGTCCATGAATCAACTGAAAAATACCTGAATGACATCTTTTCCCTTGTGGACCAGGCAACTCGCCTCATCAAGCAGATTCTTGACTTCAGCCGGAAATCCATTATGGAGTCAATTCATCTCTCCCTGGGCTCATATATCAAAGAGTCAATAAAGCTATTACAGCGTATTATCCCGGAAACTATAAAACTGCGATTTGTTTACTCAGCCGGGAATGACTGGATTTACGGTGACCCCACCAGAATCCAGCAGGCAATCGTGAACTTAGTCATCAATGCGAGGGACGCCATGCCCAGAGGCGGAGAATTGATTGTCGCCGTCTCGCCCTTTATCACAGAAGATGGCAAATCCACACCCTACCCTAATATGCCGGCAAGGCAATGGGTAATGGTGGAAGTAACTGACACAGGATACGGCATCACGCCAGAGAACCTTCCCCATATCTTCGAACCATTCTTCACCACAAAGGGAAGAGGCAAGGGGACCGGTCTGGGGCTCTCTCAGGTGTATGGTATCGTGAAGCAACACGGCGGATATATCACGGTTGATTCGGAAGTGGGCAAAGGAACAAAATTCACCATTTATCTGCCAGCATCCGAAGAGGTTGAAAAAGATGTCAAGGAGACAGATAAAGTATTACAGCGAGGCAAGAATGAGATTATCCTCCTCGCGGAGGATGACCCCACCGTTCTCCTTGTCAACAAGGCACGTCTCGAATATCTTGGATATAAAGTCCTGCCCGTAACTGATGGAAAAAATGCATTGGAGATTTTTGAACAATCCAAGGACACCATTGACCTTGTAATATCCGACACTGTCATGCCTGAAATAGAAGGCGTGACGCTGTTCAGGGAACTTAAAAAACGCTCACCTGATGTTAAAATGATTCTCGTTACTGGATACCCTATGGACGGGTATCGGGAGATTATGAAACTTGGGGTCAAGATTATCCAGAAACCCTTTGGTAAGGAAGAATTATCGCAGGTTGTGCGTGAGGTAATTGACGGTTCATAAGCCCGTAAATTTCGGTTCTCTACTGACGTTCTGTAGACCATGTCTAAAATTGCGGACGGATAGTGGGCATTTTAGAGGGCAAAATTGGCAAAAAACAGGACATCTACCTGCAGAAGACTTGCATTGAGAAAAAAATGCGTATTGAAAACATCAGACTTAGAGTAGATGAACAGCGGACTTCAATCCGTAGGTCGGGGGTTCGATGCCCTCCTGGCGCGCCAGATAATTTTTCTGATCCCCCAATGTTTTTTAATCATGTCCGATAATCGGCGTTGATTTTGACGTAGTCGTAGGTGAGGTCGCAGGTCCAGACCGTCGCAGACTTTGTGCCACATTTGAGGTCGATGTGAATTGGCACTTCGTGATTTTCCATGATTCGGCGAAGCCTCTCTTCGGATTTCACCCGCGGCGCTCCTTTCGCAAAGAGGAGCTCCGTTCCCATGTGGACGGTTATTTTTCCGGGGTCAAAGGAGGCGCCTGAATTTCCAATGGCGCAAATGATGCGCCCCCAGTTGGCGTCTTGTCCGAATATGGCGGTCTTTACCAGATTTGACGTGGCGACAGCCCGCGCAACTTTTCTTGCATCCTTTTCTGAGCGGGCACCTGTTACGCTGACCTTGATTAGCCGCGTGGCGCCTTCCCCATCCTCCGCAATCTGGCGGGCAAGCGACTGGCACAAGTCTATCAGGGCGGATTCAAATATCGTGTAATCCTTGCCGGCAGGTGTGATGCGACTGTTGCCTGCGCAACCATTGGCAAGGAAGAGAAGGGTGTCATTTGTGCTGGTGTCGCCATCAACGGTGACGCAGTTGAAGGAGCGCTCCGTGGCGCATCTGCCTGCCTTGCATAGCGCCGGCGCCGAGACAGCCGCATCTGTCAAAATGAAGGCAAGCATGGTTGCCATCTGCGGATTAATCATGCCTGCTCCCTTTGCCATGCCAAAGAATGTGATGGTTCTCCCGCTGACCTCAAGGTCGAGAGAGGCGGTTTTAATCTTCGTATCTGTTGTGATTATTGCCTCGGCGGCGTCATGGAGCCCACCTGCGCACAATTCCTGCGCCACCCGATTCACGCCCGCCCCTATTTTCTCCATGGGGAGGTAAGGACCGATAACGCCCGTTGAGGCAACAAGGACCTCATCCGTGCGGCAGGCGACAGCCCTTGCAACAAGCCGCGCCATCTTCCGTGTGTCAGCCAGTCCATTCTTGCCGGTGCAGGCATTGGCACATCCGCTGTTTGCTATGATGGCGCGAGCCACGTGATTTTTAAGATGAGCGCGGGATATCTGCACTGGCGCCGCCGCAAAGGCATTCTTCGTGAAGAATCCCGCCGCCACACAGGGCGCATCTGAGACAATCAGGGCAAGGTCTTTCCCTCCGCTCTTCTTAATGCCGCACGCAACCCCCGCGGCGCGAAAGCCCATGGGATATTTTACGTTCTGATTCATTACAGCCCAATTCATTCATTCATGATCTTGATAATGTCCGCGACATCTATTATTCCATCATTATTTTCATCAATGCCCTGAAGGACTTCATCGGGCAAAGGATAAAGACCCAGAATATGATCTTTTATTATTGTGGATTCCATGAACTTCGAACGATAAATATAAAATTTATCACATGTTGAAACATAGATGTATTTTCCATTATAACCAACATAAAACATCATATCGGCGGAATTGACGGGTATATCATAAGCTACTTCTTTTGGAGATTCGGGATTGCTGACATCGAGGATGCGTATCCCGCCAGTTATTGCCGTGACAATTGCGAATCGCCCAATTATACAGGCATCAATCGTTCCATCACAATTGCTGAACTTATATACGCCTATTTCCGTCGGCAGTGTCGGAGTTGTCACGTCAATGATATTTAGAGACCGACAGGCGCTGGTAGTAACATAGGCACGACTGCCTTGAACATATATATTGTAAGCATAGGCGTAATTGGATAGAGTGCAAGAGCCGACCTTTTGGGGATTTGAGGGATTGGAAATATCCACAACACTTATATTATTTCCGCCGGCTCCCGCAGTTGTATAAGCATAATTGCCCTGCACAAAGATGGACATATGTGTATCATTGGGAACGGAGCATTGACCCTTTTTCTCCAGATTCAATGGGTCGGAAATATCATAAACATTCAAACTCCCGCTTGAGAGCAAATATAAATAGTTATATCTCACGAATAAATTCCGCGTTACAAGGTCAGTTATAGTTTTAAGCAACTTGGGCTGTGAGGGATTTTCCACATCCACAATGGATAAAACATCGTTCACCTCATCGACTGTATAAATATAGGAGCCATTCTTGGAAATGCTGTGCAGATAGCTCTGCAATTGCACAGACCCCAGCAATTCAGGTTTGACAGGGTCAGCGAGGCTCAATATTCCCAGAGGGCTATATGAAGTTGAGGAATTCCCGAAATTTCCATATACCAGATTATTCTGGATGAGGAAATTGCCGCTCAAAATATCGAGGCTTCCCACTTTCTCGATGTTGAGATTATTGGCTTGAATAAGTAATGGAATCATAAACATAAAGGAGAATGTCATGAAGGTTTTCATTGGCATTTCTCTTGATTTTATATTAAAAGTCCTTCTCTTTCATCGAAACCGAAGATTATATTCATGCACTGAATCGCCTGACCGGATGCGCCTTTCATGAGATTGTCTATCACGCTGATAATTATGAGGCGGTTCGTGCGTCTGTCAAGCTTCATTCCAATGTCGCAATAATTAGTGCCGATGACAGTCTTTGTCGTGGGATATTGTCCCTCGGAGAGAATACGCACAAATGGCTCGCCGTTATAAAATCTCTCATACTCCCTGCGAATCTCATTCTCATCCACGCCGCTTGCCATATTGACATAGATGGTGCTCAGGATGCCGCGTTCCATGGGGGCGAGGTGGGGCGTGAACTGAATGAGAATGGGCTTTCCCGCGAGCAGGGAGAGTTTCTCTTCAATCTCTGGCGTGTGGCGATGCGTGGAGATGGAATAGGCGCGGATGGATTCGTTGCATGAGACATAATGCGTCTGCGGTGTGGCGGCGCGTCCCGCTCCAGAAACGCCTGATTTGGAATCCGCAATGATGGAACGCTTGTCAATCCAGTCGGTTTTCATGAGCGGTGCGCAGGCGAGGATGATGCCTGTGGGATAACAGCCGGGGCAGCCGATGAGGCGAGCCGTTTTGATTTTTTTGCGATAGAGCTCCGGCAGACCATAAACCGCCGAACTATTCAGGTTTGGTGCGGCGTGGGTGATGGCATAGGTCTTTTCATAAAGGGTGATATCCTCAAAGCGGAAATCGGCGCTGAGGTCGATGACAATTTTCCCTGCATTGTAAAAAGGTGCGGCATATTCCTGAGCCACCTTATGTGGGAGTGCGAGGAAAACGACGTCCGCAAGTCGGCTCAATTTCTCAATTTCTGCCGGTTCAATCACGAGTGGCGTCCGACCCCGAAACTCAGGGAAGTTCTCAATGAGGGATTCCGGCGCATCCAATTTATCCGCCAGAGCCACAAGTTCCACCTGCGTATGACGCAGGAGAATGGCGATGAGCTCACGGGCGGCAAATCCCTTCGCACCGACGATGCATGCTTTTACTTTATTCATCGCTGACTCCTTAACCCGCCTTTCTTGCGGCGAGGAGCATCTCATCCACATTTGCCACGTGCGCCTGTTTTTCCAGCCAGTATTCATTCCGGCGCTGGGCGTTCAGTTCCTCAACCGTCTTGCCCTGCTGTTCAACCCATGTGTAATATTTCAGATTGTGCCAGCGTTCACGCGCATCACGCGTCCCTTCGCAGATCCAGTCGAGCTTCTGCCCGTGAAAAATGGCGTCGAGCCTTGCTTTTGCCTCCGTCTCATCCATCCTGCCACACTGCTCATCCATCTTTTTCATCACAGAGTGATAGCGGTCAATGGCATCCGTGCAGACCGTAACGATGAGGTCATCCT